>Ga0207733_100065_pt1 | contig 110848 bp, 102 predicted proteins | sample A23P3SouthBayCA_FD_187735 | JGI IMG/M metagenome (GOLD analysis project Ga0207733, IMG submission 187735) | Aerobic enrichment media microbial communities from Eden Landing Ponds, California, USA - A23 P3 (SPAdes) | ecosystem: Environmental > Aquatic > Marine > Unclassified | place: Emeryville... | reverse complement strand
GCTCACGGCTTCACCGTTCGCTTCGAGGGCTCCCTTCGGTCGCCCTCGCACCGCTCGTCTTTCGAGCCCTCGCTCGCTTCGCTTGCGAGGACGCCGCTCACATCGAGGCCTCCCGCTGGTCGGCCTCGCAACGGTCACGTCTCGCGTCGGTCGGCCTCGCGCTCACTGTGGGCTTGCGGCGCCCGCCGTCGTCGAACGGGCGGCCGGTTCCGCCGGCCGCTCCATTCCGAGGTGGCGCAGTCGCCTCGCCAGCGACGCCCGCTTCAATCCCACCCGCCGTACGGCAACAGCACCGCACCGAGACAGCGAACCACAGTCCTCCCCAGCCGATTCGTTCGCTCCCGGTGGTCGCTCACTCATCCCTCGCGCAGCACGTCGCGCGGCCTCCCTCGCAGTCGGCCCGCGCGACGGCGCGCGCCACCGCTACCGTTCACTGCACTGCAACCGTTCACTGCACTGCAACCGTTCACTGCACTGCAACCGCTCACCGCAGTCACCGCACACCGAACAGCCGGCCAGGAACGGTCCCCCCGCTCATTCGACGACGAACACGCGCAGGTCGTTGACGTTGGTTCCGGTCGGCCCGGTTCGGACGAGCGCATCGCGCTCAGCAAGGAAGGTGGCGGTGTCGTTGTCTGCGAGGTGCTCGCGAGCGCGGGCGGCGGCGGCCGCGTCGGGCACAGTCCCGGAATCGACGACCGCACCGGCGGCGTCGGTCCCGCCGTCCAGCCCGTCGGTGTCGACGGCCCCCAGGACCGCGCCGTCGGGCATTTCCAGCGCCGCCCGCAGCGCGAACTCCTGGTTGGGGCCGCCGGAGCCGTCACCCCGGACCGTCACCGTCGTTTCCCCGCCCGAGAGGACCGCGGCCGGGGGGTCGATCGGATTCCCCGTCGCTGCGACCTCCTCGGCGACGGCGGCGTGAGCTAGCCCTTGCTCGCGGGCCTCGCCCCGGACGCGCGAGGAGAGGACGACCGGCTCGTAACCCGCGTCGGCCGCTTCGGCGCGGGCCGCGTCGATTGCCGTCCAGGCGTCCGCGAGGACGTGAGAGCGGACGTGCGAGAAGTCTGCGTCCGGCCTGGGCGTCTCCGTTCGCTCGCCGGCCGCACCCGCGTCGAGGTGGGCGCGGACCGCCTCGGGCACGTCGAGGTCGTAGCGGTCGAGGACGGCGACGGCGTCGGCGTAGGTCGTGGGATCGGGCGCGGTCGGGCCGCTGGCGATGGTCGCGAGGTCGTCGCCGACCACGTCGCTGAAGGCGAGCGTGACGACCGTCGCCGGCGCGGCCGCCGCCGCGAGCCGGCCGCCTTTCACCCTCGACAGGTGCTTGCGGACGGCGTTGACCTCGTCGATGGCGGCGCCGCTCGGCAGGAGCGCCTCGGTGGTCGCCCGCAGGTCCGCGAGCGTCAGTCCCGCGGCCGGCGCGGGCAACAGGGCGCTCCCGCCGCCGGTGACGACGGCGACGACGAGCGTGTCCGCCCCGGCGGCCTCGGCCGTATCGAGAACGCGCTGGGCGCCCGACGCGGCGGCCTCGTCGGGCACCGGATGCGCCCCGTCGACCACGTCGACGCGCTCGGTCGGTACGGGGTCGTCGGTGACCACGACACCGCAATCCAGGGAATCGCCGAGCAGCGATTCGAGCGCGCCGGCCACGTGTGCCGCCGCGTTGCCGCCACCCAGCACGACGACTTCCTCGAAGGCTGCGAGGTCGTAGCCACTCCCTTCGACGCGCAGTTGCTCACAGGAGACCGAGAGCGAGTCGGCCAGCACGCGCTCGGGGTGGGCGGCTTCGATGCCGGCGGCGAGCGCGTCCAGCACCGCGGCGTGGGCTTCAGTGCGGGCGAGGTCATCTCGTCCGTCGAACTCGACCGTCGGCGCGCCCATCGTCAGGAGAGCACCCAGCGGACCAGCCGGTAAGCGCCGTCGCGCCAGCGGTCGGGGAGGTGCCGCGTCGCGACGGCGAGGCGGGCGAAGGTGCCGACGGTGTAGCGCGGGTCCGGGTCCGACGTGCAGGCGGCGTCGCCGACCACCGCCGCGACCTCCGAGGGGTGGACGCCGAAGTCGCCGCCGCTGGCGAGCACGTTGGAGTCCTCCTGGAGGGCGTAGAGGTCGTCGTAGGCGTCGGTCCGTTCCAGGCGGTCGAACTCCGTCTCGGCGCGCTCGCCGAAGCGTGTCTGGACCGGGCCGGGTTCGACGACCACCACGTCGACGCCGACGTCCTCGACCTCCACGCGGAGCGCGTCGCTCATGGCTTCGAGGGCGTGTTTCGACCCGCTGTAGGCGCCCGTGCCGCCCGACGCCACGCGACCCTGGACGCTGGAGACGTTGACGATCGTCCCGGACTCGCGTCGGCGCATGTAGGGCAGCGCCGCTCGGGTCACGCGGTGGGGCCCGTAGACGTTCACGTCGAACTGGTCGCGGACCGCTTCGACGGGCACGTCCTCGATGGGGCCGTACTGGGCGTAGCCGGCGTTGTTGACCAGGCAGTCGATCCGGCCGGTTTCGTCCACGACTCGCTCGACGACCCGTTCGACGGCCGCGTCGTCGGTGACGTCCAGTTCAGCCGTCTCACAGCCCGCGTCGGCCAGGTCGGCCACGTCCGCGGTGTCCCGCGCCGTCGCGTAGACCGTCCACTCTCGCCGGAGGAACTCGACCGCCGTCGCCCGCCCGATGCCGGACGACGACCCCGTGATCAGCGCCGTCTTCATGCCCGCCACGACGACCCCCCGACAGTTAAGCACCCGCTGTTTTCCCCGGGGCGTTTTCAGATAAGAGTGTGAGGAAGACTGCCTCAAACAGCGTGAAAGCCCCGACTCGTTCGCCTCCCGCGCCTCGCTGCGCTCCTCGGCCTTCGGCCTGCGGTGCTTGCGTCGTCGTGGTTCGGCGAACGAGTCGCCCCTTTCAGTCCCACCCGCTTAGACCGGTCTCCCAGCCGAACCGGGTGGGACTGAAAGGGGCTGCTGGCTCCGGGAAGACGGGCGACGCAAGCACCGCAACGCAGTGAGGAGCGCAGCGAGCCCCTCGACTGGAGCCAGCAGGGGCTTTCACGCTGTTCTGAAAGGCCACTCCCGTCCTGGCGGCTTATTTGACCACCACCATCCCCCGACAGAGATGGATATTTCCCCGCCGCCGCCCAACCCCGGACGATGGACTACCACACCTTCCCGGTCGAGAACGCCGACCGCCTGGAGGACGCCCCCGCGCGCTATCGCTCCCTCTCCGCCGAGGAACTCGTGTGGGCGATCTCGCCCGACCCCGACGACGCCGTCGTCGACCTCGGCAGCGGCACCGGCTTCTACACCGACGACGTCGCGCCCCACGTCGGCCGCGTCCACGCCGTCGACGTTCAGTCGGGGATGCACGACCGCTACCGCGCGAACGGTGTCCCCGACAACGTCTCGCTCGTCCTCAGCGACACGGACCCGCTCCCGTTCGACGACGACGCCATGGACGCCGTCTACACGACCAACACCTTCCACGAACTCCCGCAGACCGCGGTCACCGAGAGCGCCCGCGTCCTCCGACCCGGCGGTCGGTTCGTCGTCGCCGACTGGTCGGCCGAGGGCCGCGGCGAGCGCGGCCCGCCGCTGGACCAGCGTCACTCCGCCGACTCGGCCGGCGCCGTCCTCGACGACGCCGGCTTCGAGGTCACGTTCGAAGCGGTCCGCCCGGAGACGTTTTTGCTCGTCGCCAGCCCCGAACGACATCGTTAACTGGCGAGTCCCGGTATCTCGACTGAATGAGCGAGATCCGGAACGTCCTGCTGGTCAGCGTGGACTGCCTGCGAGCGGACCGGTTCTACGAGGGCTGTGAGGCGGGGCTGTTCCCGAACTGCGCCGCCCTCCTCGACGGTGCGCTGGAGTTCACGGAGACCTACACGGTCGCCAACACGACGGACCCGAGCCTGACCGCCTTCATGACGGCGAAGTACCCCCTCGAGCACGGCGTCGTCGAGAACGGCTGGGGGCTCGACGAAGCGCACGACACCGCCGCCGAGCGGTTCCGCGCGGCCGGGATGGACACCTTCGGCGTCGTCAGCGTCGACCACCTCGCCGACGAGCACTCGAAACTCGGCCGCGGGTTCGACCGCTACGAGGACGGCCAGAACTACGGCACGCTCTACCCGATCCTGAGTCGGATCTACGACACGAAGACGTTCAACACGGTTTTCGGCGCCGTGAAGAACCTCGGTATCGGCCGGTACACCGTCAAGAATCTCCTCCGTGACCTCGGCCTCATCAGCCTGCACTGTCGCTCCGCCCGGAGCGTCACCGACGACGCCAAAGCGTGCCTCGACGACGTCGCGCCGAAATCCGACGCCGAGACCAACGCCGACGAGACCGGCTTTTTCGGCTGGGTCCACTACTTCGACGTCCACGAACCGCGCAACGCGCCGCGGGACCTGCTGGACGACCACGACGAGTACACGGCGGCGATGATGCGCGTCGACGACCACATCGGCGAACTCCAGGACGAACTCGAAGCCCGCGGTATCGCCGACGAGACGCTCGTCGTGTTCACCGGCGACCACGGCGAGGCGCTGGGCGAGCACGGCTACACCGGCCACGGTCGCACCCTCTACGACGAGGAGATCAACGTCCCGCTCGCCTTCGACCACGACGCGCTGCCCGACCGGCAGGTCGACACGCAGGTCCGCACCATCGACATCCTGCCCACCCTGCTTGCGCTGGTCGGTGCCGACGGGCTCGACGCGGCGGGGCGACCAGTGTTCGACGTGGCCGGCGCTGACGGCACCCTCGGGACGGTCGACGACCTCGACACGGCCGATGTCGCCCCCGTCATCGAGGACCGCCAGCTGTTCGCGATGGCCTACCCCACCTTCGGGGACCGGGTCGCCACGCGGACGCCGCGGTGGAAGCTCCTCCGCGACCGCGAGGAAGAGAGCGAGGAGCTGTACGACCTCGACGCCGATTCCGACGAGCGCGACGACCTCGCCGACGAGGAGACCGACCGCCGGGAGTCACTGGCCGCCGACCTCGACGACTGGCTCGCCGGCTTCGGCGAGACCGCCGAGCAGGAAGTCGACGAGTCGACCGAGGAGATGCTGGCCGACCTCGGATACATGGAGTAAGGTCGCCGCCGCCCGTGGTGCGAGGAGGGCAGAGCTGTCGCCGATCACTCGGTGGCCGACCGTTTATTCAGCGGCCGACTGGTCGTCAGTCGACGTGAACTCACCGACCAGCGAGCGGATCTCGCCGACAGTGAGTACGTCCAGCGCCTGACAGCCGAGCGCGTAGGCGGCCAGACCGACGAACGGGAGCACACCGAGGTCGACCCACCACGGCCCGAGCGGTTCGAGGACCCACAGCAGACCGATCGTCGCGAGGCCGAGGACAGCGGTCCGCACGACCGGCAGGCCGTCGAGCGGGCGCAGGTCCACGGTCCGCGCCGCGGCGACGTGGGTGACCGCCATCGACCCGTACGCCACGGAGGTACCGATCGCGGCCCCAACGATGCCGACCGTCGGGATCAGCGCCAGGTTCAGGACGACGTTCAGGACGACGGCGGTCCCGGTCGCGAAAAGCAGCGTTCGGAGGTGGCCACCGGCCTGCAACACCGGCCAGATGACTCGCGCCATCGCGAACCCCAGCACGCCCGGCAACAGCACCCGGAGCGGGAGAACGCTCGCCTCGTAGGCCGGGCCGAAATACAGCGTCAGGAACTGCTCGCTGAGGACGAACACGCCCGCAACCAGCAACACGGTAACTACTACGACGTATCGCAGCAGCCGCGAGAGGAGCGCGGTCAACTCGCCCAGTGCGCCGTCTTCCCAGAGCCGCGCCGTCGACTGGATCATCACCTGCTCCATCGCGATCGAGACGACCCACATGAACTCCGAGACCTGCAACGCGGCGCGGTAGTGGCCCGTCGCCGCGTCGCTCTCGAAGTAGCCCACCAGCAACACGTCGACTTTGAACATGCTCGTGAGCATCAGAACCAGCGCCATCGTCTGGACGCCGAAACGCAACAGTGGCCGCCCGTACGCCGCGAGCGCGAGGCGGCGCGGCGAGGGCACCACGCCCGCCTCCCGGAGGGCGAGCGCGGTCGAGACCAGCCCCGTCAGGAGAAAGCCCGTCGCGAAGCCCGCGAAGACGCCGGGGACACCGTACCCTTCAGCGGCGAGGGTGAGCCCCACGACTGCGAGGATAACCGACCGGACCGGGATCAGCGGCTCGACGATCGCCTCGCGCTTGTAGGCGTGGAGCACGCCACGCCCGAAGTAGTACAGCTGCTCCCCGACGACCGCGCCGAGCATCAGATACAGGGCCCGCCGGAGCGGCCCCTCGGTCGCCACGGTGAAAATCGCCGCGAGCGCCGGGATCCCGACGACCAGCGTCCCGGCGTGGAGCGCGAACGACGTGGCGACCACGCGCTCGCGCTCGGCGCCGTCCTCGCGGCTGACGTACGTCTTCGTCGCCTCGAACAGCCCCATGTTCAGGATCTTTCGGCTCGGCGCGAACGCCGCCATCACCAGGGCGTAGCGGCCGAACCCCGCCTCACCGACGGTCCGCACGAGCAGTGGAATGAACGCCGCGAACACCAGCAGTCGGCCGAGGTCGCCGGTGAACACCGAGAGGTAGCCTCTGAGGATCGCGCCGTCGTCGGACATCACTCCACGTAGCCGAGTTCGCGCATCTGTTCTTTGAGGTCCTCGTCGACGTCGCTGCGCTCGGCGGCCACCGTCTCGCCGCCCCGTGAGAGCGCCACGTCGGCGTCTTTCGCGACGACCTTGGTCTCGAAGTCCTGCCAGGCGAGCGTCGTCGAGCCGTGCCACGGCGCGACCGTCAGCGCGTGGTTCCGCGCCTCCGAGCGCACGTCTTGCCCGTGCCAGGCGTCGGGCACCGCGTCGGCGCCGGCCTCCGCGGCGAGGATCGATGGCGCGATATCGAGCGAACTCAGCGGCTCCGTCAACTCGAGGTCGCTCGTCGCCGTCGGCACCGTGATCAGCGCGTCGGCGACTCGACCGCGCTGGGGCTGGTGGAAGTAGTGGCCCTCCTCGCCGAACTCGTCGCCGTGGTCGGAGGTAAAGACCACCAGTGGGTCGTCAGCGTCGACCGACTCGACGAGGCGCTTGATCTCGGCGTCGGCCCGTTCGAGGGTGGCGCGGTACTTCTCCTCGATGACCTCGCGCTCGTCCTCCGTGAGTTTCTCGGGCCTGAACAGCGCCTTTCGGTCTATCTTCTTGGGAACGGCGTCGTCGCCGAGTCCGTAGGGACGGTGGGTGCCCATCATGTGCAGCCACATGAACCGCGGGCCCGATGCCTCGTTGAACGCCTCGATCGAGGCGTCGATCAGTTCGTCGTCCGGCAGGCGGTTCGAGAGTTTGGCGTGGGGCGGATTGAACCGGTGGTACACCTTCCGGACGAGGTCGAACTGCGAGGCGAACTGCCGGAGCGAACTCCCGCGGTTGCCGGCCTCCGAGAAGTGCTCGTAGACGTCGAAGCCGGCGTCGAAGTCGAACCGGGCGTCGGTGTGGGGCGACGAGGAGAGACCGATGGTCGTGTACCCCGCTTCGGCGAAGGCCGTCGCGACCGAGGGCTTGACGACCCGCGACTCCACGGCACCCTGGTAGTTCGCGGTCAGCAGGCTCGCCAGCGAGGGTCGCGTGTAGTGAGCGCCGGTCACCGTCTCGTGGTTGGTCAGCGTCTCCGAGACGTACGGCATCGCGTCCAGGTAGTCGTAGCGCACCGAGTCCGCGGACACGAGGATGACGTCTCTCATTGGGTCAACCACCACGTGACCGTTACTTGAGTACTTCGCTCCGGAGCCATCGCCAGCGTCGACCGCCCGTCGGCCGCTCGGCCCCGCCGTCGACTAACTGGACCGCGGCGTGGGCAGCGCGTGCCTGGACCGCGGCGCGGGCGTCGACCGACCGGACTGCGACGCGTCGGCGAGGCCAGCGGGCCCTCCGCAGAGACCAACATCGCTAAGTGACGCCGGATCCGACGCGTTTGCAATGGAACAGGACCCGGTGGCAGAGGCGTCGGCGGGTCCCACCGACGCCCCGGAGACGAGCGAGAGGACAGACGCTGCCGACCGATCGGTACCCGATAGCGGTACGGGGGCTGCCGGGACAGCCGGCGACGACGCGGCTGCCGTCGTCACGTCGATCGTTCTCCCGGCGTACAACGAGGTGGGCAACCTGCGGCCGCTGATCGCGGAGATCGTCGATGCCGTCGCAAGCGACGCGATGGCGGCCTACCGTCCGGTCGAGATCCTCGTCGTCGACGACGGGTCGACCGACGGCACCGCCGAGGTGATCCGCGAACTCGCCGCGGAGTACGACGCCGTCGCGGGGGTGTTCCTCCGTCGCAACTTCGGGCAAAGCGCCGCACTCTGTGCGGGCTTCGACACCGCCGTCGGCGAGTACGTCGTCTCGCTCGACGCCGACGGGCAGAACAACCCCGCGGATATTCCCACCTTACTCGACCGGCTCGCCGACGGCTACGACTGCGTCTCGGGCTGGCGGCGAGACCGAGACGACCCCATCTCGAAGACGATCCCGTCGGCGATTCAGACCCGCCTCGCGACGTACACCGGACCGGACATCCACGACTTCGGCTGTACCCTCAAGGCGTATCGCCGGACCGCGATAGACGAGCTGAACCTCCGCGGCGAGGGCCACCGGTACATCCCAGCGAAACTGTACGACAACGGCTTCAAGATCACCGAAGAGCCCGTCGACCACCGGCCACGGACCAGCGGGTCGACCAAGTACGGCGCTGGCCGACTCCTCCGTGGGTTCGTCGACCTGGCCTTCGCGATCTTCTGGAACAAGTACTCGATGCGACCGATGCACCTCATGGGCGGGCTCGGCATGGTCTTGCTGACCGTCGGCGGCCTGATCGGTAGCCACGCCGTCGCGCTGAAATACCTGTTCGGCGACGCCCTCACCCCCCATCTCCCGCGACTCATCTTCGCTGTCGCACTGATCCTCTTTGGCTTCCAGTTGCTGATGTTCGGCCTCCTCGCGGAGATGCTGACGAAGATCCACTACAAAGACGAGGTGCCCTACCGGATCCAGTCGGTCGACCACGGGGGCGACGCTGACCGCGGAGGCGCCGCCGACCCCGCCGCTGACGGTCCGGACCCACGACGGTAATATACCCGGCCGCGAAAACAGCATCCAACCGTGTCGACTACCAGCGACGGATTCGCGTCGGTCTCCGAGCGGCTCCCGGCCGGTATCACCGCCGGGCACGCGCTGTTCGCCGTGGTGACCCTCGTCTGGGCCGGCCTCTATCTCGTCGGGCTCGGCGACCTCTCGCTGCGGGTCTGGGACGAGTCCCGCTACGCCACGCCCGCGCGGTTCATGGCCGAGGGCGGCAGCTGGCTCGACCCGATGATCCGGGTCCCGACCCACGAGACACAGCTCGGCGAGTCGCTGCGACTCAACAAGCCGCCGCTGGGCTACTGGCTGCAGGCGACCGCTATGGTCGTCTTCGGCGTCACGGAGTTCGCCGTCCGGCTCCCGGCCGCGCTCGCGACGCTCGGCTGTGCGGCGCTCGTCTACCGGATCGGCGTCCGAACCGACGGTCGCCGCGCCGGGTTCGCGGCCGCCCTGCTCTTCCTGGCGTTCCCCGGCATGCTCCTCGGGAGCCACGGCGGGCGGACGGCCTCGCTCGACCCGCTGCTCGCACTCTTCGGGAGTCTGTTCGTCTGGCTCACCTGGCGGGGCCGCGAGAACCCGCGCCTGCTCGTCCCCGCTGGCGTCGCCGCTGGCCTCGCGGTGCTGGTCAAAGGGATGGCGGCGGGCGTGTTCGTGATCGTCCTGCTTCCGGTCGGCGCTATCTACCTTCGGTCGTATCTCACCCGCTGGACCGCAGGGGCGGTCGCCAGCACCGTCGTCGTGGCGCTGCCCTGGCATCTCTACGCGTATCTCGAACACGGCGATACGTTCCTCGACGAGTACTTCTTCACGAGCGTCGCCGCCAGGGTCCAGGGCGAGGCGACGGAACCGCCCGCCGAACCGCTCGTTCCCTTCCTGAACTACCCGTGGATCAGGGAGGCGATCGGGGTGTTCGTCCCACCGTATCAGTACGCACTCCCGTTTTTCGGCACCGCGGCCGTCCTCGCGCTGGCCTTTGCCTACTGGCGGCTCCGCGACGACGCCCAGAGGGACCGCGCCACGTTCCGCCTGCTCGTGTGGTGGCTGCTGGCCGTCCCGCTGACGTTCGTCCTGGGTGGGGGCAACCATGCCTGGTACCTCCTGCCGATGTACCTGCCTGGCGCCGTCCTCCTGGGCCAGTTCGTCGCCGGGGTCGCCGACGGCCGCTTCGGCCACCACCTCGACGCGGCGCTCGCGGGCTCCGGGGGCGGTCGCCTCTCCAGCCTCGTTGCCCGGATTCGCGACCGGATCCCGTCGGCCGGGGCCGTGCGGAGCGGTGTCGCGGAGCGCTGGGGCGGGACCGCGGGCGCCGCGGTCTATCCCGCGCTCTGTCTGGTACTCGTCGTCGCGCTCCTCCCGACCTACGCCGGGCCGCTCCACGAACCGTACAACGACGAGCAACGCGAGATCGGGACGGCGATCGCCGATGAAGTCCCCGAAGACGAGACTGTTTTCGTCTGGCTCGGACCCGAAGGCGACACCGAATCGATCATGAGCGTCGCGTGGTACGCCGACCGCCCGCTGGAGCGAGCCACGTCCGCCGAACTGACCAACGACTCCTCGATACGGTACGCCATCGTCCCGTACGGCAACGCGAGCGCCGTCGACCGCCCCGCTCGCGTGGTCGTCGACGGGCCGATGAACAACGTCACCCTCGTCGCGTTCACCGACGCGACGGCGGGCTGATACGGACTGCTGGCACTTAGTACCGCCCCGACCGGCTACAGCGGCGGTCGTCGCGGCGAACAGTTTCGACCGTCTCACAGAATCTTTGCCGCTCGGCGCATGCCCGGACGATACGCCGGTGACCCATATTGAACCATCCACCTCGTCGGTGAGAGCGACTCATTTATGTCAGTGTCAACGACAGCTGAGAACGAGATGGGTCAAATCGAGGCAGTTCTATTCGACCTTGATAGGACAATCGTCCGATTGAGCCTCTCGACCACGGAAGTTCTAGCCAGAACGTTCGCACATCTCGATATCGAACAGCCTTTTTCGGCCGAGGAGTACGCTGCTGTTCGGAACCAATACGAATCTACTACGTTCAGCAAACGGCAGCTGCGGGAGGAATGCTTCGGAACTCTTCTCGAAGCTGAGGGGTATCCCCCGTCGGTCGGACAGAAAGCCGCCGCCACGTACTCTCGACTGCGAGAAACTGCGGGTATCGACTACCGACCCGAGGCACGGTCTGTGATCGACCAACTGTCCGAACACTATCTCCTGGGGCTCGTGACGAACGGGCCAGAGGACGAACAACGGGCCAAGATCGAAGCGATCGGACTGGAGGAGTACCTAGATGTGGCCGTCTTCGCTGGCAACGATATTCCAGCCAAGCCACACTGCAGACCGTTTTTAGAGGCGCTCTCGGGGCTGAATTCATCGCCGCAGAAAGCAGCATTCGTCGGTGATTCTGTCGCAGAAGACGTTACCGGTGCTGCAGCCGTCGGAATGACCACTATCTGGCTCTCGAATGGTGATCATCCGTCCCCTGATGCGAAACCAGACTTCCATATCCAGTCATTTGAAGAACTACTGCCACCACCGTGGGAAGACAGGTAGCCCGGAACGCTTCCGAACGCGTCGATCATTCACCAGCTCTTGCAAGAGCAACTTCGTATCGACGTGTATCTCCCGACCGAGTTCTTTCGTCACGTCTCTCAAACCAGTCCGGGCAGCAGCATTCTCCCTGCGTGACCTCGTTTTCCGGTTTCATTTGCCCGGCGACGTCGGACTGAGGAACAGCGAAGCATATGGAGAGCAACGAACCGTCGTCTGGATCGTCCATCTGAAAGCCGGAGCGAATCAGTTCGATTCGATCGGGTGATCGCGGCGGTTCGGAATCGTCGCCGAACAGGACGCTATCTTCGCTGGGGTTGAAGTACACGTCGAGCGCGCGCAGCGCCCCGGCGTAAGCGGCGAGCATGACGAAGGTGAGCGCGAGCAGTACCGGGGCGAGGAACTGGAGGACCATGTCGGTCTGCCGTTTGCCCTGCCGGAAAATGGACTACCGGCCGCTCGCCGCAACCGCTCACAGATACGGGTCGAGGCCGAGCGCGGTCACCAGCGAGAGGCCGCTGGCGAGCGAGCCGACCAGGTAGCCCGCGATGGCGCCGCCGTTCAGGAGGGGTAACCCGGCGTGGGCGCGCCCTCTCAGGACCATCCGGAGCAAGAGTACCAGGCCGACCATCGTCCCGACCAGCGCGGTCAGCGCGGGAACGCTGGCGGTCAGGCCCGGCAGGTCGACCGTCGGGACGGAGTCGGGCGCGAAAAACGACGCGCTCGCGACGAGGACGGTCGGGATGACCGCGTCGCCCAGCCCGATGAACAGCGCCTCTCTGTCGAGCGACCGGTCGTCGTCGCCCCCGTCGGTGCCCTCGCCGTCTTCTTCGGCACTCTCGATACGCTCGTCGGCACCGTCTGCACTCTCGTCGGTCGCGCCCTCGTCGACAGCATCGTCGTCGATCGCGCCGCCGTTGCTCATGGCAGCTTCGCGGTCCGCGTCGTCCTCGGGTCGGTTCTCGGCTTCAGTGTGGGCTTTCGGGTCGGGCATCTCGGCGTCGAGATACGAGTAGGACAGCGAGAGCGGGACGACGAGGACGATCGGGACTTTGAGTTCCATCACACCCGAGGCCAGCGTCAGCATGTGCTCGGTCCCGTAGACGCTGATGGCGTCGTAGACGGCGAGCACCGTGAGGAGGATGAGCGCGGGGAGGACGCCGAAGCTGATGCCGAACAGGGCGGCGGCGCCGGCGCCCATCACCACCCCCGCGGCGTCGATGACGTACCACTCGGGATAGGTCCACAGCGCGACCCCCAGCGTGATAGCGCCGGCCCACGCGACGGCGTTGATCTCGAAACCGTCGACGGGAACGACCACCACCGCTGGGACGAGCACCGTCAGGACGTACAGACAGATGTACGCGGCCGTCCAGACGAGCAGGAGTCGAAGGAGCCACTGCACGTCGTATCTGATGATCGCGAGCATGACGCCGGTCATCACGAGAATGAAAAAGACGTAGGCGATACTGTTGGCCGGGTCCTGCGGGTCCTCGACGGCCTGATAGCCCGCCTCCTTGAACGGCGTCACGAGCGCCAGCGCGCCCAGCTGGACGAGCAGAAAGATCCCAGCGATCGCCCCGACCGCCGCGTAGGCTCGCGACCGGTTGTCCATACTCTCGCGTCGGCCACGACGGGTTTGAGCATTACGACCCACTTTTCACGGACCGGGGTTTCCTCGGTCGGCCTTCGGCCGCCCTGCGGGCTGCGTGGCGGCGGAGCCGCCACGTTATGAGGTCGCGGGCCATCGGCCCGCGACCCACCCCCGGTTCGCAAAAACATGGGGAAAAACTACCGGACGCTCCCTGCTCGCGGGCTTCGCCCGCTCGCTACCGAGGTGCTCCCTTCGGTCGCACCTCGCACCGGTCGCGCCCGGTGAACCGCGCCTGCGGCGCGGATGCTTTCGCCCGTACAGCGCATTTCTCTCACTCGCTTCCGCTACCGCGCGTACAGCGGCGACCCGACGAGCGTGGGGAGGTGAATATCCCCGTCGGGCGAGACGGCGAGGTAGGGGTGTTCGACGGGGCCGAAGACGTCGACGACGCGGCCGCAGTCGTCGAGGTCCTCGTCGACGACGGGCGTACCGATGGCGACGTGGTCGGCGTCGGGCGCGCGAACCACCGCGACGCCCTGAGCGACGCTGACGACCTCGCCGACGCGTTTCATCGGTGCCTCCCAGCCACTCCACCGCGGAATCCGACGGGCATCACGAGTCGCGGATAACTCCGAGGTAGGCGGCGACGGCGCCCAGCAGGTCGGTCTTGCTCGCGTCGTCGGCGTCTTTCACCAGGACGCGGCCGCGCGGTTCGTACTCGCGGGGGTAGGTTACGTCGCGTTCGATGACGGCGTCGTAGCCCACCTGCTGGACCGCCTGGGCGATCTCGTCGACCGTCGGCTCCGGGACGGCGAGATCCGACGCCACGCGGCGCCCCTCCGAGCGCGTTCGCGTGGTGTCAAGCGCCGCCGGCCAGATGACGTTCTCGACCATACCGGTTCGTGGGCGGCCGTCACGTAAGGGTCTTTCCGGTCGCGGCGCTGGCCGGTTGCGGTCGCGTCGCTGTCTGACTGCGAAAACGGAAACGGCGCCGTGTTACCGCCGGCGACGCACCAGCAAGGCACCGACCAGTGCGGCGACGAGCGCGCTCACGGCGGTGAAACCGGGGCCGCTGCCGCTGCTCGTCGTCGTCGGGTCCGCACCCGGCGTCTCGGGGCCGCCCTCGTCGGTCGGCGTTGTCTCACCCATCGCATCCGTCGGCGTTGCGTCGTCCATGCCGTCGGCCGGGGTGGCCGTCGCGTCGCTCTCGCCGTCCGGCGTCTGGGTCGCCGTCGCCATCGACCCGATGCACTGCTCGGGTTCGGCGGGGTCGACGGTACTGACGTTCACGTCGGCCATCGCGTCGGGGTGGAGCGCGCTCGCCAGCTGGACCAGCGGCTCGACGTTGCGCGGCCCCGGCTGGTTCAGGAAGTTCGAGCTCACCGTGACGACCTGGTTTTGCTCGACGGCGGTCGACTCGTTGATACCCGTGTTCTTCGGTAGCGGCAGCCCGGTCGTCGTCAGGATCCACTCGGGGTTTTCGACGAGGATTTCCTCCGAGGGCAACGGCGCGTACCGGCGTTCGAGGCGCCCCTCGGCGATGTTCTCGCCGCCGGCCGTCGAGACGACGTCGCCGATGAACGTGTCCGGTCGGGCGGTCCACCCGCCGCCGAGGTTGTAAAACACCTTCTTCGGCTCCTCGTCGGCGACGGCCTCGCGGACGGCCGACACCTGCGCTTGCATGCGGGCGCTGACCTGCGCGGCCGCCTCGAACTCACCGACGAGTCGCCCGGTCAGCTCCGTCTTCGCGTAGACGTCCGAGAGCGTCGTCGCCTCGTGGAACCGATAGACGGTCAGCCCGGCGTCGCGCATGCTCTGGATGGTGTCGTTCTGGATGATGTTCGGCGCGAGCACCAGGTCCGGCTCCGCGTCGACGATCTTCTCCTGGACCGGCTGTAGGCGCGCGTTCACCACGTTCGGGATCCCTTCGCGCCCGTCCAGATACGCCGTCGCGTAGTTGTTCGGCATCCCGACGACCTTCTCCTGGGCACCCATCGCCCACATCGTCTGAGCCGCGCTCGGGCCGGCGACCACGACCCGCCCCGGTTCTTCGTCGATCGATACCTCTGCCCCGCTCGCGTCGGTGACTGTCATCGGGAACGAACAGGCCACCGGGGCGCTCGCGGCCGCAGGCTCCGCGCTCGCTGCGGCATCTGCGCCCGAACCGCCGAGAGCGGCACTGTCGGCGTCCGCGCCCACGGCCGCCGCGGGAGCCACTACTCCCAGCACGGCCACAAGCGCGAGCGCGACGCCCAACAGCACGCGTGTTTCTCTCATAGCGTCCGGCCGTGCGGACCTGTGCAATAAATATTTACCTAATGCAACCGCACTTGCAGTCAGTATGGGCACGGCCACGGAGTCCGACGACCGCTCCGGGGGGGCCGCCGGCGCCGGGTCGGCCGCACAGTCCGCGGCCGATGGGTCGGTCGTCGACGGCCGGCCGTGGGTCCGCGCTGCCGTCTGGTCGGCCGCGCTGACCGTCGTTCTCGTCGTTACCGCCCTGGCGAGTGCGACGGTCGGTCCCGTCTCGCTCGACCTGCCGACCGTCGCGACGGCGGCCGTCAACGCTATCGGTGTCCCGACGAGCGTCGGCGTCTCAGTCGGCGGCCTCTCCGCGTTCGGCGTCACGGTGCCGGTGCCGAGCGTTCGCGCCGAGTACACCTACCTGTTCGACCTCCCCGTCGACCGGACCGGCGAGGTCATCGTCCGGCGGATCCGGCTTCCCCGGATCGCGCTGGCGGCCGTCGTGGGCTTCGCGCTGGCGGCCGCCGGTACCGTCATGCAGGGCTTTTTCCGCAATCCGATGGCCGACCCGTCGATCATCGGCGTCTCCTCGGGCGCCGCGGTCGGCGCCGTCGCGACCATCGCGCTCTCGGTCTCCGGCCCGTTCGGCCTCCAGCTCTCGGCGTTTCTGGGCGCGATCCTGACCGCGTTCGCGGTCTACCTGATCGCCACGGACGGCGGCCGCACGCCGGTCGCGACCCTGTTGCTGGCTGGCGTGGCCGTCCAGACCTTTCTGGGCGCTGTCACCTCCTTCCTCCTGCTGCACGCCGGCCAGGACCTCGAACGGGCGATCTACTGGCTGATGGGGAATCTCGACAACGCCGCCTGGGACGAGGTGGCCGTCACGCTCCCTGTCGCCGTCGGAGGCTTCCTGGTCTTGCTGGCCTACGCTCGCGACCTGAACGTCCTCCTGTTGGGCGAGGAAGACGCCCACACGCTCGGTATCGAGGTCGAGCGCACCAAGCGAGTCCTGCTGGCGGTGTCGAGCGTCGTCACCGCGGCGGCAGTCGCCGTCGTCGGCGTCATCGGCTTCGTCGGCCTCGTCGTCCCGCACATGCTGCGTCTGGTCGTCGGTCCGGACCACCGCGTCTTGCTCCCGGCGAGTGCGATCGGTGGCGCCGCCTTCCTCGTCGCGACCGATACCGTCGCCCGAGTCGGCGTCTTCGCCGGCGGCCCGCTCCCCGTCGGCATCGTCACCGCCGCGCTCGGCGCGCCGTTTTTCCTCTACCTGCTGCGAACCCGGGAGGTGCATTCGCTGTGACCCCCGACCTGCCCGGCCCGCTCGCGGCGCTGTTGCCCGACGCGGGACCCGACGAGTCCGGGCGGACCACGACCGACCGCGCGAACGCCGCGGCTGCCTCGGACGTGACCGACCCAGACGCGACCGCCCCTGACGCGACGACCGACCCGCTTGTCGACGTGCGCGACGTGACCGTCAGCTACGGCGACACCGCGGTCCTATCCGAGGTTTCCCTCTCTGTCGCCCCCGGCGAGTTCGTCGGACTCGTCGGCCGCAACGGCGCCGGCAAGACGACCCTCCTGAAGGCGATAAACGGCCTCATCACGCCCGAGGCGGGCACCGTCCGGGTCGACGGTGCAGACGTCCACGCGCTCTCGGCCCGCGAGACGAGTCGACGGGTCGCGACAGTGCCACAGGACACGACGCTCGCGTTCGATTTCACCGTCGCCGACGTGGTCGAGATGGGGCGCACGCCCTATCACGGGCGCCTCTCGAGAGACTCCGACGCGACCGCGGCCGTCGAGCGCGCGCTGGCGCGCACCGAGACCGCCCGCTTCGCCGACCGCGTCGTCGGGTCGCTCAGCGGTGGCGAGCGCCAGCGAGTCGTCCTCGCGCGCGCACTGGCACAGGAGACGCCCGCGCTCGTCCTCGACGAACCGACCGCGAGCCTCGACGTCAACCACCAAGTCCGCACGCTCGCGCTCGTCCGCGACCTCGTCGAAACGGAAAAGACGGCGGCGCTCGCGGCCATTCACGACCTCGACCTCGCCGCCCGCTTCTGTGACCGGATCGCTGTGCTCGCAGACGGCGACTGCCTCGCAGTCGGCCCGCCTGACGAGGTGTTGACCCGCGACCGACTGCGGACGGCCTTCGACGCCGACGCCGCCGTCCTCTCGAACCCCGTCACCCGCGCTCCGACTGTGACGCCGTTCCCGTCGACGGTCGAACTGGACTGTGCGGTTCACGTCGCTGGGAGCGGGCCCGCGGCGGCGGCGACGCTCGCGACGCTGTCTGCGGCCGGCGCGTCGGTGACCGCTGGCGTCCTCCCCGCGGGCGATGTCGCCGCCGCAGTGGCGGCGGACCTGGGCGTTGAGACGGTGACAGCGCTGCCGTTCGCACCAGTCGACGCCGAGGCGGAAGCGGCCGCGCGCGACGCGCTGGCCGATGCGGACGTGGTCGCCCTCGCCGGGGTCGCACCCCCGTCGGTTCGCGCGCTCGTCCGTGACCACGACCGCGTGGTCAGAGTCGGGGCTGACGGCGACGAGACCAGCGACGGCGAGCGCGACCTGGGTATCGACATCGCGGCGACGAGCGGGGTTGACCGGGTCGCCGAAACCGTCCGTGCAGCGCTCGCGACGCGGCTCGAAGCTGACGACTGATGCGGTCGGTTGTCACGGTGCCCCGGTGGTTCGCCGGGCGTTTCGGCGACTCCCGGACACGCCCCCAACCGACCGTATAGCGCCCCCGCGACCGTCTGACAGCGCCTCGGTCGCGCTGAGTCGCGGCTCGCACGACGGCCGCGGCACTGACCTGCACAACAGTTATTGCCGGGGACACTGACTCGCGAACATGAACAAGGCGTTACTCCTAGTGCTGACCGGCGCGGCGGTGGTGTCGCTGGTCGTCGGGGCACTGGTAGGGGCCGCCGCGATGGGTGGGTCGAGCGGTGGTGGCGACCCGGGGACGGCGACGGCGCGCGAGGCGACCGCGCTCCCCCTGACCCAGCCAGGCACGCCGACGGCGACCCCCCGACCCCAGTCCGCCGCGACATCGACACGGACTGATGCCGGCCCCGCTTCGACGCCGACGGCCATCCGAACGCCGAGTCCGACACCGACCCCGACCCGGACGCCGAGTCCGACGCCGGCCGCGACTCCGACGCCGACCGTGACTTCGACGCCGACGGCGACGCCGAAACCCACGCCGACGACCGTCCCGCCCCGGGAGTTCGACCGCTCGGAGATCGCGGCACTCGTCGTGCAGTTCATCAACGACCGCCGCGAGAGCGAGGGGCTCGACCCGCTCGACGGCGACGGGAAAGAGTCGGTGCTCGAACGGCTCGACTGGATGGCCGAAAACCACAGCGTTGCGATGGCCGACGCGGACGCCGCGGCCCACGAGATCGACGGACGGTCCAGTGTCGACCGCTACGAGGGCTACGACCTCTATCGGACCTGTCAGTGGGCGTCGTCGGAGGCGGGCTACCAGATCCGCGCGGACAACAACGAACTCGAGGCGGTCGGTCGGACGACGGCCGGCCAGCGCTACCAGGTCGGCAACGAGGTTCGGGTCAACGGGAACGAAACCGCTGTCGCACGCCAGATCGTCGACAACTGGTGGTCGAGCACCGTCTATCGTGAGCGTCTCGCCCGCCCGAACGCAGCGCAGATCGGCGTCGGTCTCCAGATAACGATGTCCGGTGACGTCTTCGTGACCGCGAATCTCTGTGGCTGAGGCGACCGCGTGACTCACCACCGTGGCAGTGTGGCGACCGTGACTCCCACCGTGGCGGTGTGGCGACCGCTCGGCCCGCAGTCACGGTAACGAGGCTCGCGGCCACGAGCAGGATCCGTCCAGATCGAACAGTGAACCAGAATACCTGGCGACGTTTCGGTGACGGAAGCGGGGGCCGACCGCTACACTACTCGTATCGGGTGATCTCCTGGAATGCGGCCTCGAAGTCGTCGAACTCCGCGAGCGCGTCGTCCATCTCGGCCCGCAGCGCGTCGGCGCGCTCGCGGAGTTCGACGACCTGGTCGTTCGAATCGAGTTCGCTCGCCGGCTTCTCGGCCTCGAGCAGGGCGATCTTGGAGGTTACCTCCAGATACTCTGTGAGCCGTTCGTCGTAGCGGTCGGCCGTGAGTTGCTGGTCGATCGCGGCGACGAGGTCCTCTTTCTGGACCGGTTTGCAGAGGTAGTCGTCGAACGGCATGTCGACGATGTCGAAGTCGGGGTCGACGGCCGTAATCATCACGACTCGGCAGTCCAGCCCGCGCTCGCGGATCGTCTCCAGCACCTCGTCGCCCGAGACGTCGGGCATCCGTCTGTCGAGCAAGACCACGTCGACGGTCTCGTCGACGGTTTCCAGCGCCACCTCGCCCCCGTAGGCCGTCACCGTGTCGTATTCGTCGCGGAGCCGGAGTTCGTAGACGTCCGCGACCTCCGACTCGTCGTCGACGATGAGGACCCGTGGTTCGTCGTTCGCCTCGTTCACACCGTTCATTGATGCGACGATACTATGTAAGTGGGTGGGGTCGCCGTCAGTCTCTGCCACCGCTCCACTGGGGCCGCCCGGGCGCCACCTGGCCGCCCACGGACGCTCTCGACGCGCGCTGGACGCCCACAAGCACAACCCCTTTGCCGGTACCAGCCTAACTCCGCACAATGTCGAACTGCGACGAGTGTGGGAAACAGGAGAACATGCCCTACCAGTGTCGGCACTGTGGCGGCACCTTCTGTGCGGAACACCGACTCCCGGAAAACCACGACTGTCCCGGGCTCGCGGAGTGGGACGACCCCGGCGGCGGCGTCTTCGACAGCGGGTTCGACGACAGCGTCGAGGACCAGGGCGGTTCAGGCGGCGGGATCGGCGCTCGTCTCGACAGCCTCACGCAGACCGGTGGCACGCTGGGTTACTTCCGCGGCAACATGACGTTCGTCCTCCTCGGACTGATTTGGATCACCTTCCTGCTCCAGCAGATCGTGATCCGGGCCATCTCGCCCGAACTCCACCAGACGCTGTTCGTGATCCACCCCTCTAACCCCGAGTACGTCTGGACGTGGGTTACTTCCATCTTCGCTCACGCACCGGGCAATCTCTTCCACATCGCCGGCAACAGCATCGTGATCTACTTTTTCGGCCAGCACGTCGAGCGCTACATCGGCTCTCGCGATTTCACGCTGCTCTTTCTCGGGAGCGGTGTCCTCGCCGGCCTCGGTCAGATCAGCATCCAGATGATACAGGGTGACTACGTGGGCGCCCTCGGTGCCAGCGGTGCGGCCCTCGCGATCATGGCCGTTCTGACGGTTCTCAATCCGAAACTCAGGGTCATCCTGCTCATTCCGCCCATTCCGGTTCCGATCTGGGCCATCACTGGCTTCTACGCGCTCCTGAGTATCACGGGTGCGCTCGGAGGGGTCGCCGGCGGTGGTTTGCTCGACAACGTCGCCCACGTGGCACACGGCGTCGGCCTGCTCATCGGGCTCATCTACGGCTACCGCGTCAAGAGCCGCATCGCCACGCCCTCGCAGATGCAGATGGGTGGCGGGAGACGAGGCCCCGGCGGCCCCGGAGGACCGGGCGGTCCAGGCGGGCGCGGGCCGTTCTGACCGCACAGGCCCCCCTTCCCACGTATGACGCCAGTCAGACCCGAGTACGTCCCCGACGCGTCGCTGTCCCGCGACGAGATGGAAGCGCTCCAGCGCGAGATCGCCGAGTCTGCGGTCTTCGCCGACGACCTCGATTTCGACCTTGACGCCGTCCGTGTCGACGGTGCCTCCGTCACCACCGACGGGACACAGGCACGCCTCGACACCGACGGTGCAGCCACAACTGGGGACCCGCCACTGGTCGCCGGCGTCGACCAGGCCTTTGTCGGCGACCGCGCGGTCAGCGCGGTCGTCGTCCTCCGGGACGGCGACGTGGTCGAACGCGCTCACGCCGTCGAACCGGTCGAGATTCCCTACATCCCGGGCCTGCTCTCCTTCCGCGAGGGCGGTGCCATCCTCGCGGCCTTCGCGGAACTCGACCGCGACCCCGACGTGGCCGTCGTCGACGGCAGCGGCCGCATCCACTTCCGCGAAGCCGGGCTGGCGACGCATATCGGCGTCACGCTCGACTTGCCCACCGTCGGCGTGGCGAAGAACTTGCTCTGTGGCACCCCCCGAGACTCGCTCGACCGGAAGCTCCCCGCGGGGAGTCGCGTCGCCATCGAGGCTGACGCGGATGTCGAGACCGCCGCGCCGGGGACCGTCATCGGCCACGCCGTCCAGACCAAGCAGTACGACGGCGACCGGCACGTCAACCCCGTCTACGTCAGTCCCGGCCACCGGGTCAGCGCCGACACCACCGCAGACCTCGTCGCCCGGACCGCCGCCGGCTACAAGCTCCCCGAGCCGACCCGACTGGCCGACGCATACGCGGACGACCTGAAAGCCGACGTTCGCGACGGGGACTGATACGGTCGGTTGTAACGATGTACCGGTATTTCGCCGGATGTTCCGGCGAAATCCGGAAATGACTTACAACCGACCGTATGAGGGGTCGCGGCGCCCGACCACGCGCCGCTTACTCGAAGGCTTGGCTCGCTGGCGCGAACTCGACTTTCCGACCGAGTCCCGCGTCTCGCGCTTTCTCGTACAGCATGTGGGCGGCGGCGACGGTCTCGATTGCAGTGCCGCCGCTGTCGAAGAGGGTCAGTTCGTCGTCGCTCGTCCGACCAGCGGCTTCGCCGGCCACCACCTCGCCGAGTTCGGCGTGGATGTGGTCGTCGTCGACCAGGCCCTCCTCGCGGGCGAGGAGGAACGCGCCGGCGTCCCGGCTGACGCGGTCGCGCAGGTCGGGGACGTACGTCGAGCGGGCGACCGTCGCGCCGTCGACCTCTCGCTTCTCGGGGTGGTACTGGCCCATGCAGGTGACGTGGGCGCCGTCCGCGAGGTCGCCACCGTCGAAGACGGCGTCGGAGGCGGTCGTGGCGGTAACCACCACGTCGGCATTGGCGACGGCAGCGGCGCTCGAATCGACGGCCCGGACCGCGGGGGCCACTGCGTCGTCCATGCGGTCGGCGAAGGCCTCGCGGTGCTCGCGCGTCGGCGAGTAGACGCGCACCGTCTCGAACTCGCGGACAGTGGCGGCGGCGCGGAGCTGGCCGCGGGCCTGCGCGCCGCTGCCGACTACGGCCAGGTCGGTCACCGACTCGCGGGCGAGGGCATCGATACCGACGGCGCCCGTGGCGCCGGTCTTCAGGGGGTTCATGTTCGCGCCGTCGAAGACCGCCAGCGGCTCGCCCGTCGCCGAATCGAACAGCGGGAGGACGAAGTGGGCGTCCGCCGACCTGAAGCCGGCGCTGTACATATAGCCGCCCATCGCGCCGGTTTCGGGGAGGATCGCGGAGTACCCGGTCAGCATACCGGGCGGGTCGTCGGCGGTAAGTCGCGTCCGGGGGCGTGCCGGTGCGCCCGCACCGCGCTGCCGGTACCCTTCGCGGACGGCGTCGACGTACTCGGCGGGCGTCGCAAGACCCGCGCACTCCTCGCTCGACAGGAACAGCGCGTCTGGCATGGTCGTATCTTGTCCGCGTGACCGCTTCAAACCGATGGCCGTTCTCTCTCGTGTCGGTGGACGGTCTGACGAGCCCGGGGCTGTGGAAACAGACGCGAAAACGGAACGAACGAGCGAACACTGTCCGAACGGGTGGGGACTGTCCGAACGGGCGGAACTGGTCTCGGCGGATAGCTCAGTCGGCGGCCTGGTGGCCCGACTCGGCGGCGCCGGTCGTGGTGTCGGCGGACGAGTCCACGGGACCGTTGACGAACATCGCGTGGCCGACGAGCCCGACAGCGACGAGCGAGCCACCGGTGACCGCGGTCGTCGTCGACAGACCGGCAGCGACGAGGGCGACGGCAATGCTGACGAACGTGAGCGGGATGAGGCCGAGAACGAGGTCGTAGTAGCGAGTCATATCTATCACTTACTACTGGGTGGTAATACATAAGTGTTGCTCATAATTACCCTGGACTATTCCATATAGCCACTTCGTATTTGCTCTCGTGGCACTGAGTAACCAACTCATAACTTATCGGTTGGTTATATTGACGGATCAGACGTGCGCACGGCTCTTTCTCCCGATCTGGCGGGTTTCGTAGCCAGGGGTTTCGCTCCCGTTCCCAGATGCGAGCGGTCGCCACCGTTCCGTCCATGGCAAAGACCTCCGATGTGTCACGTCCGGAAGCGCTCCGGCACGCCACTCGGTAGTACTCTGACATACGATCGGACAGCGTTCGGCCACCGGCGTTCGACGCAGTGACCGACCGGTGTTTGACCCATCCACCCCGGTAGCGCCGTCTGCCGCACCTGCCCCCGGTTCGTGTGGAAGTCGCGACGTGACGCACTGTCCAGAACCGTTATCACATTAGAAAACGACACACCGCTCTCGACACCGGTGTGTGTACTGCTCACGCACCCCTCTATCAGAGAGGTTCGGCCGCTGAAGGCTTCTGCCGGCCATTATTAGCAGTGATATTTTGGGGGTAGTGCTTATGGTACAAACCGGACAATAGGTATTCGGAGGGACAGAGGAGGCACCCACCGCCGACTCACGACAGTAATGACCCCAAACGCAACGGATAACCCCGACGGACGGACCGTGACGGCCGAAGACCGGCGCCGGTACGCCGAGTTGAACATCGGTGACGAGGAGTTCGTCATCTACGACCGCGAGAATCATCAAGCGTGGATCCAGTCGACAGTAGCCGTCCCGGTCGAAGAGATATGCTGAACCTGGCCCGTCGGGGCGCCCGTCGCGTTCGCGAGTCGTCCCTCTCCGGTCGCCAGCTGCCGTAACCCTGCAGTTCAGACCCCTTCCACCCCTGTCAGTTCTCACTTGCGGCCCGCGGCGACTCCGTCGCCGCACTCGTCCCTGTCATCACTCCCGTCGGAGCGACCGCGCCGTGTGACCGGTCACTGTTCCGCCGGGAACAGTCGGCTCGTCGCGACTCGCCACGGGACCAGCAGCGCCAGACAGACGCCGACCGAGACGAGATAGAAGGTCACCGCGGCGCCGCCGTGGAACATCGGCGTGGCGCGGAGCGCCTGTGCGACCAGCGCCGCACTGGCCCAGCCCGGCACCGTCAGAGCGACCGCACGCCGCGCCGACCGACGCGCGTCGGTCGCGTACAACCCTGCCAGCGACGCCACCAGCGCCCAGCCGATCAAGAACGGGATCGCTGTTTCCGCGACGTACAGCGGGTTGGCGACCGGATCGACGTCGTGACTGATCTCCCCGGCGACGACGAAGGTACCGATACACCCCAGGTCGCCCAGCGCCACCAGCGCCGTGACCGGTGCCAGGTCCACGCGCCCGCCGACCGTCCGAACCGTGGAGCTCATTACTCGCGGCTTGGGTCGCCCTCGTCTTCACTGGTTCGCTTGGCGCCTGGTCCCCGTCGAACGTGACCGACTACCGCGAGGGCTGCGGCCAGTTCGTGGTCCCGGCCCTCTACGCTGGCGTCGTCCGAGTGATTTTCCCGGCCGGTCTCATCTCTCGGTGACGCCAGCCACCGTGTAACCGAACCCGCGGTCCGGTATCGTCGCGTCGAAGCCAGCGTCCGCGAGCCGCTCGCGGAGGTCCTCGGGAGCGTAAAACTGCGAGTCGAAGCCGACGATCCGTTCGCCGAGGACGAGTCCGCGCCCCCGCAGTGTCGTCGGGTCGAACTCACGGACCACGAGGACCCCGCCCGGCCTGAGCGCGCGGTAGGCGGCGGTAACGACCCCTTCCACGTCGGCCATGTGGTGCAGCGCGTCGACGATCACGACTGCGTCCGCGGAGCCGTCGCAGACGGGGAGCGTCGCCGCGTCACCCTGGACCGTTTCGAGGCCGTGCCCACGCGCCTCCCCGAGCATCCCGCGCGCGGCGTCGACGACTACCGTTCGCGGACCCGACAGGGCCCGCGAGGCTCGTCCTGTCCCGCCGCCCACGTCCAGCACCGTCTCGACAGTCCCCTCTGCGCGGTCGAGACCAACCTGGAGCGTCTCCGCGTCGGCGCGGTACATCCCCAGGTCGTACAGCCGCGCGAACCGATGGAACGGCGCCACGTCCCCGAGTGCCATACTGGAGCGAGGGCGGCCGCCGTGATAACGGTCGGGCACTCTGGAGTGGGTTGATCGAGCGGGATTCTCGACACGAAGACTGAACTTGACCGCGTGATCGCTGTTGACGGAACGACCCGAGTCGTGACCGCGAACAGCGTGAAAGCCCCGACGCGTTCAGTTCCGCCCGCACAGACTGTCGAACCAGCCGACATGGGTGGGACTGAAAGGGGCCGCCCGCTCCGGGAAGACGGGCGACGCAAGCACCGCAGGGCGGAGCCTGAGGAGCGCAGCGAGTCCCTCGACCGGAGCGGGCGGGGGCTATCACGCTGTTCGCGGTCACGATCACTCTGGCAGGGGCTTTCACACTGTTCGCGGTCAGGATCACTCCTGCGGGGGCTATCACGCTGTTCGCGGTCGCAGGTCACGTCATCTCTGTTGGGGCTGTTCAACTCAGGAACCGGTTTCCGCACTCCACACCCCACGATACATTTCCATGCACGCCGTTTATGCCGACGTAATGCAGTACGAACTGCTGGGGTGGCCCGCAGACGGGCCGACGCTGGCGCTGGACTACCGGCGGTTCAGCTACGCCGGGAAGTTCGTGATGTCGTCGACCGGCAAGGCCATCGTCCGCGAGGCCGGCGCCGGCGACGCGGCCCCCGCAGAGCACGACGCCGACGCCCTCGCCGACCGCGGCGGCGCGGACACCACCGATGTCGTCGCCGCGGCGGCCTTCGACGCCGACCGCACTGACGAGACTGTCTGCCGGATCCGCTATATCACTGTCCGCGCGGACCGCCGTGGCGAGGGGATCGGGCCGCACCTTGCCGCGTTCGTCGCCAAACGTGCCCGCGAGCGAGGCTTCGAGCGGGCCCGCATCGCCGTCAACAACCCCTTCGCCTACCAGGCGCTCTACCGTGCGGGATTCCACTTCACCGGCGACGAGACCGGCGTGGCAGAACTCGTCCTCGACCGGCCGCTGGGTGACGGCGACGGAGATGGAAGCGGTGACGCTCCTACCGCGGAGGCCGACCGCTCACGCGAGCGATACCAGGCGGGCCTCGACCGCTACCGCGAGCGGGACAGCGCTGTCGACGAGCCCGACCTCTCGGCCGACGAGCGGGCGTTCCTCGACGAGAAACGCGGTGCGGGCCCGCCGTCAGTCGTCGACGCAGAGACGTGAGGACCGGCGCGGGTCGCCGGCCGGTTATCCCATGATTTCGATGCCGGTTCGGTTGAGATAGGCGTCGAAGGTCTGATCGTCGCCGGTGATTATCCGCCCGAGCGTGGCCTGGTAGGGGGTGATGGTGAAGGGCTGGTTCGGCGCCGCGGGTTCCTGTGGCATCGGGATGTGCGCCCGGAAGTCGTCGACGCCGACGATAGCGTGGTACTCGACGGGCGACTCGCCGTAGTAGACGATGTAGCTGTAGCTCTGACACTGCGACTGGATCTGGTAGGTCCAGGGCGCTTCGAAGCGCCCGTCGAGTTTCTCGTTGCTCTCGATGCGCAGGTCGACGTCGTCTTTGAACGTCCAGGCACCGAGCGAGTTGAACTGGATCCAGTCAGTCGGGTACGTGTCCGAAACCAACTCCCGCACGTCGTCGGCCGTCGTCATGATGGCCCGAACATCACTGTCGACCTACGTAAATCCTCCCCCCTGTCGCCGACGCTCACCACCGCAACGCGACCGGTTCGCGCTCCCCTGCGATTTCGTCTCGGCTCCGTTACCTCTCCGGACCGACCGATACCGCGGGCGGCTCACCACTCCAGCTGTCCGCCGCTCTGGTACTCCGTGACCTGCGTCTCGAAGAAGTTCTTCTCCTTGTCCAGGTCCGCGGCCTCGCTCATCCACGGGAAGGGGTTCTCCGTGCCGTACTGCTCGGGCAACTCCAGTTGCCCCAGCCGCCGGTCGGCGACGAACTCCACGTACTCGGCGAACTGCTCGGGGCCCATGCCGAGGATCTCGTCCGGACAGGCCTCGCGAGCGTAGCGCTGCTCGAGTTCGACCGCGTCGGTGATCAACGCGACCACTTCGCGCTCGAACCCGTCGGTCCAGGCGTCGGTCTCGGCGCGGATCTGGTTGATGAGGTCGACGCCGAAGCCGAGGTGTAGCGACTCGTCGCGCATGATGTACTCGAACTGCTGACCGATGCCCGTGAGCTTGTTCTGCCGTTTGAGTCCGAGCATCATCGCGAAGCCGGCGTAGAAGAAGATCCCCTCCATGACGACGTAGAACCCCACGAGATCACGCAGAAAGGCCCGCACGTCCTCGGGGCCGTCGATGGTAAAGTCGGGGTCGTCGACGACGCGGGTCAGGTCGACGACGAAGTCGTCTTTGGCCTCGATGGCGGGGATGCGGTCGTACATCCCGTAGAGGTAGTCGGGGTCGTACCCCAGCGAGTCACAGCAGTAGATGAACGTGTCCGTGTGGACGGCTTCCTCGTAGGCCTGCCGGAGGAGGTACTGGCGACACTCCGGCGCGGTGACGTAGTCGTAGACGGCGAGGACGATGTTGTTGGCGGTGAGCGACTCGGCCGTCGAGAAGAAGCCGAGGTTCCACTCGACGAGTTGCTTCTCGGCCTCGCTCACCGTACCGTCCTCGAACTGGCGAACGTCCTCGCCCATCGGGATCTCCTCGGGCGTCCAGTTGTTGGCGACGCCGGACTCGTAGTACTCGCGGGCCCAGTCGTAGTCCATCGGCAGGATCTTGTTCGGGTCGTGCGTGTCCGAATCGGTCGTGTACGTGATTGGCATGAGTGTGTCTCCGTTCGTCGGTGGTTCACTGACAGGCGTCGCAGGTCGGGTCCTCGACGCTCGGCAGGTCGCTGTCCGTCTGTTCGTCCGCGCCGCTGTTCGTCTGTTTGTCCGCGTCGCTGCCGTCGACGTCGCCGCCGCGGTCTTTCGTCTGCGTGCGACCGTACTCGCTCATGTCCAGCGTGGATTTCTCGAACTGGCTAGCCCCGAGAGTCCGCAGGTAGTAGGTCGTCTTCAGCCCGAGGTCCCACGCCGTCTCGTAGATGTCGGCGAGCAGGCTCCCGTCGGTCTCCGGAAAAAAGACGTTGTGCGACTGGCTCTGGTCGATCCAAACGCCACGGGCGGCCGACAGGCGCAACTGGTGGCGTGGGTCCACCTCGAAAGCCGTTCGGTACAGCTCCCGCAACTCCTCTGGGACCGCACCGATCTCCTGGACGGAGCCGTCGTGGAACTTCAACTGGTCGCGAATCTCGTCGGTCCAGAGACCGCGCTCCGCGAGGTCGGCCACGAGGTGGTCGTTGACGACAGTGAAGTCGCCGCTCATGTTCGACTTGACGTAGAGATTCGAGTACAACGGCTCGATAGAGGCGGAGGTCCCGGCGATGGTCGAGATGGTCGCGGTCGGCGCGACGGCCATCGTGTTCGAGTTCCGCATGCCGTGTTCGGCGACGTGTTCGCGGACCCGGTTCCAGTCGAGTCGTTCCGTGACCTCGACGTCGACCTCGCGGCCGCGCTCGTCTTCGAGGGTTCCGACGGTGTCCTGCGGGAGGAGGCCGCGGTCCCACTTCGACCCATCGTAGCTCTCGTAGGTCCCGCGCTCGCGGGCGAGCTTCGAGGAAGTCAGGATAGCGTTGTACGCCACGAGTTCCGTCACCTCGTCGGCGAAGTCGACGGCGCGTTCGGCGTTCATCGGAATCCCCTGTTCGAGCAGCGCCTCGTGAAAGCCCATCATGCCGAGGCCGATTGGCCGATGCGTGAGGTTCGACGCCTCCGACCGGTCCGTTGGATAGAAGTTCAGGTCGACGACGTTGTCGAGCATCCGCATCGCCGTCTCGACGGTCGATTCGAGCTTCTCGCGGTCGACACCCTCTTCGGAGGTGTGCTCCGAGAGATTGACCGACCCGAGGTTACAGACCGCCGTCTCGTCGGTCGAGGTGTTGAGCGTGATCTCCGTACAGAGGTTCGACGAGCGGATCGTCCCCGCGTGGTCCTGTGGCGAGCGGACGTTACAGGCGTCCTTGAACGTGATCCACGGGTGACCGGTCTCGAACAGGCGCGTCAGGGTCTGTCGCCACAGGTCCGCGGCGTCGACACGCTCGTACTGTCGGAGCTCGCCGGCGTCCGCTTTCGCCTCGTACTCGCAGTACAGCCGTTCGAACTCCTCGCCGTAGGCCTCGTGGAGGTCCGGCACTTCGTCCGGCGAAAACAGGGTCCACTGCTCGTCCGCTTGCACGCGTTTCATGAACAGGTCGGGCACCCACGCCGCGGTGTTCATGTCGTGGGTGCGCCGCCGCTCGTCGCCCGTATTCCGCTTCAGGTCGATGAAATCTGGGAAATCGAGGTGCCACGGCTCCATGTACGCACATGCCGCCCCGCGGCGCTTGCCCGAGCGGTTGATCGCCGCGGTCACGTCGTTGGAGATCTTGAGGAAGGGCACGGTCCCCGTGGACTCGACGCCGGTCGACTCGATCAGCGATCCCGACGCGCGGACGGGCGTCCAGTCGGTGCCAAGGCCGCCGGACCACTTCGACAGCTTGGCGTGGGCTTTGTAGGCGTCGAAGATGCCTTCCAGGTCGTCCGGGACGGTCGTGACGTAACACGACGCCAGCTGCGGGTGCGTGGTGCCGGCGTGAAACAGCGTGGGTGAAGAGTGGACGAATCGCAGCGTCGAGAGCAAGTCGTAGAACTCCTTGGCGTACGCGGCCCGGTCTTCGACGGGTTCACGCAGCGCGATCCCCATCGCGACGCGCATCCAGAACGCCTGAGGCAGTTCGAGCGGGTCGCCGTCGTCGTCGAGAAAGTACCGCTGGGTGAGCGTGTCGACGGCGATGTAGTCGAAGCGTTCGTCCCGTTCGGGGCGGATCGCCGCCGCCATCGCCGACAGATCGTAGGTCAAGAGCCGTTCGTCGATGATATCGGCGCGGACGCCCGCACGGATCCCGTCGACGAACGCCTCGCGATAGGCGTCGGTGTAGTCGTCGTCGAGGGCGGCCGCTGCGTCGTCGGTGACTCTGCCGTCCCCGTCGGCGGGCAGCGCCCAGCCGTCGCCGGGCGGGTCCTCACCGGTGACCGCGCGGAAGTGGTTGCGGCGGGCAACGCGGGCGGCTGCGTCGTCGTACGCCGGGTGGCGCTCGATGCGGGCGGTCAGCTCCCCAACGATGCCTTCGTCGCGCTCGTCGGCGTCGACGCCGTCGTACAGCGACCGCTCGATCGACTCGACGAGTGCGTCGAGTTCGGCGTCTTCGATGACGTCTTCGTGGCCTGTGCGTGCACGCTCCAAGACGGAGCGGATCGTCGACTGTTCGGTCAGCGTGCTCATGGGTAGTGTCGCCACTCTCGGGTGGCCAGGCGGCACACGCGGCCGCTCGGCTGTTCGGGCGAGACCGCCCGAGACCGCCGATTACGGCCGCTCGCGGTGCGTTCAATCCTGACCGGCGCGTCCCGAATAAAGCTTTCCAATAGGAGTTGCACTAATACAAACTCAGTTGTATAGGGTGCAACGCGCGGCGGGTCGCGTCGAACGGAGGGGCCCCGGTCGAAACCGGGCAGCCAGGGGGCTCTCAGCAGTAGCGCCGGACGCGCTGGCGAAGCGTCTCGGCCGCGGTCTCGCGGCGCTCGTCGGAGACGGACCCTCGGAGGTCGAACCAGGCATCGAAGTTCGCCATCGAGTGGGCCTCGACGAGCAGGGCGTAGCACTCCCGGTTCGAGTGGAACTGATCGACGACGCGGGCGGGGCCCGCCTCGCGATAGCCGGCGACCAGCCCCTCGCGGATCAGTTCGCTGTCGTCGCGCACGTCGGGCAGGAGCGGCCAGTGTCCGCCGGCGAGCGTGTGCTCGACGAACGCGAGGTCGTAGGCGGGCGTCGCGGCGACGCAGAACTCCCAGTCGAGCAGGCCCGTGATAGCGCCGCTCTCGGGGTCGACCAGGGAGTTGTCCAGCGACTGGTCGATCCGGCAGAGCGTCGGGCGGAACTCGCCGGTGAGGTCGTCGATCCGTGCGTCGAGTGCCGGAACGACCGCCTCGCGCAGATCCGCGAACCGGGACGCGCCGAGCGCGTCGTCGAGTCGTTCGACCTCGCCGCGGAGGTAGTCGAGCCAGTCGTCTGTCGGGTCCCAGACCGTGATCTGGTCGGGGTCGGCCCTCGGGCGACCGCCGTCGAGGGACGCGTCGTGGTCGGCGCCGACGAACCCGTAGGCGTCGACGGCGTCGAAGCCGTGGGGGGCGGCGAGGAGCCGCCCGGTCGAGTGGCCGAGTTCGCGGACCGCGTCCGGTTCGAACCCGGACAGCGCCGTCCGGCTGTGGTTTGCGCCGGGGAGCACGGAGGCGACAAACGCCGGCGTCGGCAGGTCGGGGTCGTCCTCGACGACGCCGAACACTGCCGGGACCGGCAGATCCGTGTGAGCGTCGAGGGTAGCGAGAATCCGAGCTTCGTCATCGCAGACCGGGTCCTGGTCGGGGCGCGTCGCCTTCAGGACGCACTCCCGTGGCCCGTCGGGCGTCGCCACGTCGAGGAAGTAGACGACGTGCGAGCCGTCGCTGGCCGGCGTCGCCGACTCGACCGTCCAGGTCGGTTCGACGCGGTCGAGTAGTTCGGTGATCTGTGCGTGCGGAATCGTGCGATCGGTCATGTGTCGTGTGACTGCGGTGGTGGTCGAGCGGCGCGTCCGACCGCCGCGGTGACGGACGGACTGACGGCTGTGGGTCGTGAGAAAGAGACCGCCGGCGCAGCTATCGAACGCGCGGCCGACGGCGACCGGAACGGTGCACGGACGACTGTCGAGTCTGCGAGAGTGTCGCGCCGTCACCGGTCCGGTCAGTAATCCGCGTTCATGGATAGGGAACCAGCGCGTAACGTCATAAAGTTGACCAGGGTATGTGAGACAGTGACTCTCAGAGACGGCGGGGGATCACCCCCAAATGTGACCGAGGGGGACGAACAACCAACGAACGTCCGCCGAGCGGAGCGAGGCGGTTCACGCGAGCGGCTCGCCGCTCGCGTTTTTTGGTCCAGCTTTTTCTGCGTCCGGTGTCCTCAGCGCGCGGAGCGCGCCTGCGGGCACCGGACGCAGAAAAAGGTGGTCTAGAAATCCTCGACCGGCTCCGGAACCACGCCCTCCTCCCCGTCGTCCATCTCGTACTCCTCGCGCAGTTCGTGGATGCGGTCGCGGATGTCGGCGGCGAGTTCGAACTCCAGGTTGTCGGCGGCTTCTTCCATCCGTTCTTCCAGCCGTTCGATGGCGCGGGCGGCTTCCTCGTCGTCCGCGGGGTCGAGCGACGACGCGCCGCCGGTGTCGGTCTTGCTTCCTGGGAGCGAGGACTCGCCGACCTCTTTCTCGATGGTCGTGGGTTCGAACCCGTGGGTCTCGTTGTACTCCTGCTGGATCTCGCGGCGGCGGTTGGTCTCTCCGATGGCCGATTCCATCGCCGCGCTCACGTCGTCGGCATAGAGGACGACCTCGCCGTTGACGTTTCGCGCGGCGCGCCCCATCGTCTGGACGAGGGTGGTCTCCGAGCGCAGGAACCCCTCCTGGTCGGCGTCGAGAATCGCCACGAGCGACACCTCGGGGATGTCCAGTCCTTCGCGGAGAAGATTAATGCCGACCAACACGTCGATCTCTCCGAGGCGCAGCGAGCGGATGAGTTCGTGCCGTTCGAGGGTGTCCGTCTCGTCGTGCATGTATTCGACCGCGACGCCCGCTTCGGAGAGGTACTCCGTGAGGTCCTCGGCCATCCGCTTGGTCAGCGTCGTCACGAGCACGCGCTCTCCGGCGGCTTTGCCGTCGTCGCGGGACTCCTCTGGACTCCCGCGCTCGACCCGGTCGTCGATCCGGTCGAGGAGGTCCTCGATCTGCCCCTCGGCCGGTGAGATTTCCACGGCGGGGTCCACGAGGTGCGTCGGACGGACGATCTGTTCGACGACCTGGCCCGAGTGCTCGCGCTCGTAGTCGCTCGGCGTGGCGGAGACGTACAGCGTTCGGTCAGTTTTCTCCTCGAACTCCTCGAAGGTGAGCGGGCGGTTGTCGTAGGCCGTCGGGAGGCGGAACCCGTTGTCGATGAGGCTCTCCTTGCGCGAGCGGTCGCCTTCGAACTGGCCTTTGATCTGGGGGATCGTCTGGTGGGACTCGTCGATGACGGTGAGGAAGTCGTCGGGGAAGTAATCGAGGAGGGTGTGCGGCGGCTCGCCCGAGTCGCGCTCCGAGAGGTGTACCGAGTAGTTCTCGATGCCCGAACAGTAGCCGGTTTCGCGCATCATCTCCAGGTCGAAGGTAGTGCGCTCGTCGATGCGCTGGGCCGCGACGGCATCGCCCTGGCGCTCGAAGTACCGCACCCGTCGCTGTTTCAGCTCTTCGATCTCTTCGATCGCCCGCTCCAGTCGCTCTTCGGGGATCGAGTAGTGCTCTGCCGGGTGCACGAGGACGGCGGGCTCGGTGGACTTTACCTCGCCCTCCAGTGGGTCGACTTTCAGCATCCGGTCGACCTCCTCGCCCCAGAACTCCACCCGGACGGCGTAGCGGCCGTACATCGGGTAGATCTCGACGGTGTCCCCGCGCACTCGGAAGGTGCCCTGCGTGAAGTCCACGTCGTTGCGCTCGTAGTTCAGGTCGACCAGCCGGCCCAGGAGTTCGTCGCGGTCTATCTCCTGGCCCACCTCCAGCCGCAGCGACATGTCGACGTAGTTCCGCGGGTCACCCAGCCCGTAGATGGCCGAGACAGAGGCGACGACGATGACGTCTTCGCGCGTGAGCAGCGACCGCGTCGCGGAGTGGCGCAGTCTGTCGATCTCGTCGTTGATCGAGGCGTCCTTGTCGATGAAGGTGTCCGTCTGCTCGACGTAGGCCTCGGGCTGGTAGTAGTCGTAGTAGCTGACGAAGTACTCGACGGCGTTGTCCGGGAAGAGTTCGCGGAACTCCTCGTAGAGCTGGGCCGCCAGTGTCTTGTTGTGCGCGATGACCAGCGTCGGCTGCTGGAGCTCCTCGACCGTCCACGAGACCGTGTTGGTCTTGCCCGACCCCGTCACGCCGAGCAGGGTCTGTTTGTCGTAGCCCTGTCGCTCGAAGCCGTCGACCAGCTGCTCGATAGCCTCTGGCTGGTCGCCCGCGGGGTCGAAGGGGGCGTCGACCCGGAAATCGCTCTCGGCGCCCGGTCTGTCTGGCGAGAGTGGCCCACCGGTGTCGCTCATTACCAGTTGCCACGGCCCGCAGGCTCTTGAGGGGTGCGTTCGCGGCCCTTCGATGTGGGATCGACCGCAGTGGCGCGCGCTGTCGCGCGCTTTCATGCGCGCGACGGCCCCGTGCGAGGGATGAGCGACCGCAGGGAGCGAATCGGCTGGGGAGGTCTGTGGCTGTCTGCGGTCGCGGTGCTGTGCTGTGCGGCCCTGGAGGACTGAAAGGGCGAGGCCCGCTCGCGTATTGTTCAGTCGTCTACGTCACCCCTATCCGAGGAAGCGGAGCGACCGAGGATATGTGACGCAGCGACCGCGAGCGAGTCGAGGGCTTTCGACTCTCAGGATCGAGTGCGGTTGCAGTACGATATGCGGTCGTCGCATCTCTGAGCGAGCGGGTCGAGGGCTTTCATTGCACAGGATCGAGTGCGGGCGCGCTGCGATCTGCGGTCGTTACATCTCTGAGCGAGCGGGTCGAGGGCTTTCACCGCACAGGATCGTCTGTGGCGGCGAGGACAACAGCCAGCGAAACGAGTCAATTCGGTCACTCCTCGGCGAAGCCGTCCCGTTCGATCTCTTCGGCGAGCGGGGTCGGGAGGAAATCGTTCTGGCCGGGGACGATCCGCTGGGTGAGCCAGCCGCCGTCGCAGTAGTGGTGGGGGTCACCTTGGCAGGCGCCCGGCGCGTCGATGTCGCCGACGACGTTGTGGAGCAGCTCGTGGACGACGACGTGGTACTGCATCTCCTCGTCGGCGGTCGCGTCGACCACCGAGAACGTGCCGCCGACCTCGCCGTAGCCCACTTCTCTGGTCTCGAAGGGCGCGACGACGACGCGGTGATAGGCGTCGTCGTTCTCCGACTGCCCCTCGCCGAGTCGCTCCCGGAGCGCCTGGAAGTTGTCGCCGGTGTACGTCACCGACTCGTCGATCGTGCGTCCCTGCCGAACGTGGGTGTCGATCCCGGCCCTGCCGTTGGGGTTCCCGACCGCCATCTCGCCGAAGGCCGTCTCGACGCGGTCGAAGAACCCCTCCGATTTCTCCGCGACGCCCGCCGCGCGGTCGACCCTGACGTAGAGGTCCTTCGCCAGCGGGTCGCTATCCGGAAGCGGGACGCCCCGGCGGGTCTCCCCGCGGACCTCCGCGCCGTCGCGCAGTCCGTCGCCGTCCGTGTCGGGGTCGGTCGGGACGGTCCCGAGCACGCGTTCGCGACCGTCGTCGAGGCCGTCGCCGTCCGTATCGGCCGTGAAGGGGTCAGTCCCGAGTTCCAACTCCCGTTCGCCGGTGAGGCCGTCGCCGTCGGCGTCGACCGAGAACGGGCTGGTTCCGCGGTCGACTTCGCGACCGTCGAGCGTCCCGTCGCCATCCGTGTCTGGGTCCAGCGGGTCCGTCCCCAGCGCGACTTCGCGGCCGTCGTCGAACCCGTCGTCGTCTGTGTCGGCCGCGAACGGGTCCGTGCCGTTGGCGCGCTCGACGATGTCCGGGAGACCGTCGTCGTCGGTATCCAGCCGCGAGAGACGACTGCCGTTCGTCGCGTTTACCGAGCGGTCGACGGGCGATCTGTCGGCGACCGACCTGTTCCCGAACTCGCTCAAGTTGGTCCCGAGGACTCCTCGATCGACGAGTGCGACCGGGTTCGTCCGATTGTCACTGGTGTTCGTCGAGCGACTCACGTTTCGGTCGGCGCCACCCAGTCTCGCGACGCTCTCGTCGTTCCGGGCGGTCAGGTCGGCCTGCCCGTCGCTCGTCGCTCCCGCGGGAGGCGACTCGCCGCTGCCGTTCGGCGCACCCGGACCGTCGCCGCCGACGGCGGTGGTTCCCCCTAGGAACCCGACGCCGACGAGGAGGAGTCCGAGCAACGCCACCGTGAGGACCCGCCGCACGTTCGGCTCGTGGGGCGCCTTGGAAAAAGTAGTTACTGATGTCCACTCTCGTGAACACGACCACGGTCGGTCGCTGGCCCACTCAACAGACTGGCTTGGGATTGACGCCCAGGGACTCGAGCGTCCCGAAGTAGGCGTCGTAGTCGGCCTCGACCGTCGCCGTCGCCGCGGCGACGGCCTGGTCCCAGTCCCCGTCACCGTCACAGACCGCGTCGAGGACCGCACCGGCCGCCTCGACGTGGTCGTCGTAGTCGCTGCCAACGTCCCGGAACGTGCTCGCGGTCATCGGACTGGCCTGGCCGACGAAGTAGCCGACGACCTGGTCGGCGTTGTTGCCCGCTGCGAGCGCCCAGCCGACGAACGCGCCCAGCCGCTCGACGGTCCCCTGGACTGCCCGGAGGTGGTCCTGTACCGCCGGCACCCCGCCGAAATCGTCCGAACCGAGTTCGTCCGCGACCGTCTCGGCGTGGTCGCGCTCGGTCTCCGCCGCGGTTGCGAACAGTTCGGCGGCGCCCTCGTCGTCTTCGTCGTCGGCCCAGTCGGCGAACGTCCCCGCCGCGTGGTGGGCACGCGCGCCCGCCGCCGTGAGGACGCTCTCGTCGTCCATTTCGCCGTCGGTGTCGGCGTACAGCGCTTTCGAGGATCCGAGCCGCGAGAGCGGCGTCCTGTTGTCCTCGCGAACGGTCTCGACGAACTCCGTGTGGTCCATACTCGCGGCGTCGGCCGGCGAGGGCTTGTAACCATCGTCTCCCGCGGCCACCCGTTCGGCCGTCGGAGCCTCTTATCCCGCCGCTGTGGCTTCCCGTCTGCCTCTCGCGGGCTTCCATGCGGTCGCCGTGGCTTCGGACACGACACCGACCTTGATGCCTGTCGCCACCGAGTGTCGACCATGGAGATCAGACACGCTGAGGTCCTGCTCACGCGGCCGGGTCGCAACTACGTCCTGGTCCGTCTCGAGACGGCTGACGGACTGGTCGGCTGGGGCGACGCGACGCTCAACGGTCGCGAGAAGGCCGTCGAGGCGGCGCTGACCCACCACGTCGCCCCCGAACTCGAGGGCCGGGACGCAGGCCGGGTCGAAGACGTCTGGCAGTCACTGTTCCGCGGGACCTACTGGCGAGGCGGACCGGTGCTCAACAGCGCGCTCTCCGGTGTCGACATGGCGCTGTGGGACCTCAAGGGGAAGGCGGTCGGCGCGCCGGTTTTCGACCTGCTGGGCGGGCGCACCCGCGAGTACGCCACCGTCTACACCCACTGCGGGGCCGAGACGGTCGACCACATCGTCGACAACGCCGAGGCTGCCCTCGACCGGGGAATCGACCACCTCCGGGTCAACGTCGGCGACCCCTCGGGTCAGTACCTGAACGTCGACCGCGTCGTCGACGGCGTCACGGAGGTCCGCGACCGACTCGGTTCAGCACCGGAACTCATCGTCGATGTCCACGGCCGGGCCAGCCCCCGCGAGGCCCGTCGGATCGCGACGGGGCTCGAACCCGCCGACCTGTTCTTCCTCGAAGATCCCCTGCGACCCGAGAACAAGGACGCCTTCCGCGAACTCAGAGCGGCCACGACCGCGCCGCTGGCGATGGGCGAACTGTTCACGAACCCCTGGGAGATGCGCCCGCTGGTCGAGGAGCGCCTCGTCGACTTCCTGCGGGTGGACCTGGCCCACGTCGGCGGGATCACGGCCGCGAACAAACTCGCGGCGGTCGGCGAACACCACTACGTCGAGACGGCGTTCCACGGCCCGCCCGACCTCTCGCCGGTCGGGCAGGCCGCCAGCGTCCACGTCGACCTCTCCATACCGAACTTCGGCATTCAGGAGTTCACCGATTACGAGGACGTCTACGGCGAGTCCGTCGGTGACGTCTTCGCGGGCGGGGCGACGCTCGATGAGTCCGTCGGCGGCCTCAACGTCGGCGGTCCGGGCCTCGGCATCGAGGTGGACCGCGAGGCCGCTCGTGAATACGACTACGAGCGCGAGCACCTGCCGACCGTTCGCCACGAGGACGGTAGCGTCGCCGACTGGTGACTACTCGGCGCTGTCCGACCGGTAACCGCTCTGCGCCGTCCGACCGGTAACCGCTCGGCGCTGAAACAGACGTAGCACCTACGCCGGTCGGTCGGTTTGCGCTGTCGGTGGGTCAGTACACCCACTCGCGCGCGGCGGCTTCCTCCTCGAAGACCTTGGTCTGAAGCCCCTCGATCTGGCTCTGGAAAGCCATCCCCTTCACTCGTTCGCGGACGACGACCCCCCACCGCTCGATGCCGTTCTCGGCGGCCAGGTCGGCGCCGCGCTGGACCTCCTCGAACAGGCCCGAGCCCAGCGGGTCAGCGACCCGCAGCAGCGTCAGGACGCCCCGCGCCTCGGGGTCGCTCACCGCCGCTGCGAACGCCTCGTTGATCTGTTCGCCGGTCTCCTTGTCCAGTTCGATTCCCTCGGGGAGTTCGACGACGACCGTCGCCCCCTCGGTTCGCACGCTCCAGTCTCCGCGACTCACTTCGCTGGTTCGAGACATTATACCCGAACATTCGGCTGGGTAGACACGTAGAGTATACCTAACTACGTAGGAGGCGCTCCCTGCGGCTGACCGAACCCCGCCTCAGACGCTCGATCGATACCGGAGCACCCGCTTCAGACGACCGACCGGTACCGCGAAACGACAGGCTTCGCACGGCTGACCGCCCGTTTGCCGAGTACGTTCGACAGCACCGAGCAGATGAAGTACCAGACCATCCAGACCTGCATCGGGCCGACCAGCCGTGCGGTCCAGACGACCCGCCCGGCCACCGGGAGGACCTGCACCGCGGGGGTGATCGCGGCCGCCGGGTTGGCCGTCAGCCACGTCAGCCAGAGGAAGACGGGCACCGTCACTAGCATCGTCCAGGCCATCGGCCGCAGCATCGCCTTCATCGCGCCCAGTTGCTCGCCCAGCAGTTCTCGCTGGCGCGATTCCAGTCGCTCGACCGCGTCGTCGTCACCGCGCTCGCGCGCCGCCGACAGCCGCTCCTGGACCGTCTCCAGCCGCTCTTTCACCGCGTCGCGCTTCCCGTCGTCGACGAGCCGCGACCGCGCCGCCGTCGAGACCAGCGTCGTCGCCACCGCGAGCACCGCCACGACCAGCCCGAACGGCAGTCCCGCCGCGACCGGACCGAGCACTGTGTGCATCACCCCGGCGACCGTCTCCTGTGCGGCGGGGACCTGGTAGCTCGCCATGAGTCCGACCGCCCCGAGGCCCGCCGTTTTGTCGGCGGTCGACCAGCCCTCGGCGTCCGCTGTCGCGGTATCGGGTTCGCTTGCCGCGTCGACGCCGCCGTTCAGGTGTTCGTCGTCGAGTCGCTCCCTGACCGCGTCGGGGTCGGCGACGACGAACCCCGCGTCGGTCCCGACAAGTAGGTCCGTTTCGAGGAGCTGGCCCCACTGCTCGGCGGGAACCGCGTCGTTCACGTCCGCCCAGGTGACGGTGCCGTCGCCGGCCTCCGCCCGGGACAGTACCGCCCCGAGCGCGTCCGCGAGCCGGTCGTCCGAGTCGAGTCGCTGGAGGGCATCGCGCATGTTCTGGTTTTGTCAGTCCCCCGTAATGAGTGTTGGTCACTCGGTGATACTTGTGGGTGCATCGTACGTTTCGGGCCACTGGACCGGAAAAATGGGCTCGAACGTGGTCGCGTTCCCCACTCGATCCGAGCCCGACTCCGTGATCTCGTCCCACTCGCTGTCCGGTCTCGTCTCGGTCGTCAGTCCGCCAGCGACGCGAGCGGAGTGTACCGCCCCGTCGTCTCGCCGGGGACGGGGAACGAACTCGCAACGGTCCAGCCGTCGGCCCGCCGGGTGAGGAGCGTCCCGCAGTGGGTGCCAGCCACGAGCGTCCCGTCGACGGTTGCGAAGCCGGTTACCGTCTCGTCGTCGGTGGGGACCGCCTCGGCTGCCAGCCGGGTCCCGTCCCACGCGAACAGTGCCGGGTCGGCGTCCGGGTCGTCCCATCCGCCTGAGTTTCCCATCGCCCCGGAGGCGTAGACGACGCCGTCGTGGCGAGTCACCGACCGGAAGTACATCTGTTCGACCCCGTCATCGAGGCGCGCCCAGGTTCCGCCGGCGTCGGTCGTCCGGAAGAGGCCGCGACCGGTCGCGGCGACCCACTCCTCGGGGCTCTCGACGTGGAGTTCGTGAATGTCATCGTCACAGCCGTCGCGGCGCTCGGTCCAGGTCTCTCCCCCGTCGTCGCTGCCGTGAACGCCGCCGACCTCGACGCCAGCGACAACCTGCTCGGCCGCGGGTGCGTGGACATCCCGGACCTGCGCGAGGTTCTCGTGGCGGGGCAGACGCCACTCCCCCCGTGAGGGGAGGTCCTGAAACCCGTCGAGTTCCCGCCAGGACGGATCCGTCGCCCCGATCTCCCCGTCGACGGCCGTCGCGTACACGCCGGCCGGCCGCGTCGCCGCGTAGAGGCGCTCGCCCGTCGGACTCGCCCCGACGGCGTAGACCTTCTCCCGGGGGACGTTCAGGTCGGTCCACGTCTCGCCGTCGGGGGAGTGATAGAGCCCGGCCCGCGTGGCCGCGAACACGCCAGCGACGGACTCGAACGTCCGAAGGCGCATCACGCGCTCGCTATCCAGCACTTTCGTGGCTGTCGATTCGTCGGCCCCGTCGAGTGCGTCGACGCGATAGGCGCCGTCGTCGCTTCCTACAAGTAACATGCGTACCTGACACGTCGCTGGTGCCGATAAAAAAGATTCTCTGCAGCGGATTTTTGTAATAAAAGATATAGGAATTGGCAGTGATCTGGGAGCCGGTCCCCGTCGAGGCTGTGGGAGTGAGCGATCGTCCCTCAGTTCGAGCAGCTGGCGATACGCGGTCCTGCGGACGAACGGCACGCTACCCACTCTCGGCACGTCCGCGAAAGAAAGATCCGACAGTCCGAACGACCGTTAGTCGCCTTACTCCGCGGCTCGCAGTCGCTCGCCGCTTCGATTCGAGGGCTCCTTCACTACGCTCAGTCGCCCTCGCCCTTCTCGCGGGTCACTGCGTTCCCCGCTCGATTCGAAGCTTCGTTCGCGCTGCTTACTCAGCTTCGCCCTTCTCGATCGGCGCACCGACGAGGTTGCCCCACTCGGTCCAGGAGCCGTCGTAGTTGACGGCGTCGTCGTAGCCGGCGAGTTCGTGCAGCGCGAACCAGGCGACCGACGAGCGCTCGCCGATCCGGCAGTAGGCGACGGTCGTCTCGTCGCCGTCGATGCCTTCCTCGCCGTAGAGCTCCTTGATCTCCTCGGCGCTCTTGAAGCGACCGTCGTCGTTCGTGACCGCGGCCCACGAGATGTTGCTGGCGCCCGGGATGTGGCCGCCGCGCTGGGCGGTCTCCTGCAGGCCCGGCGGCGCGAGGACCTCGCCCGAGAACTCCTCGGGCGAGCGGACGTCGACCAGCGGCAGGCCCTTGTCGATGGCGTTCTCGACGTCGTCGCGGTAGGCGCGGATGGACTCGCGCGGGCCGCTCGCGTCGTACTCGACCTCGGAGAACTCGGGGACCTCGTCGGTAAGCGAGTAGTCGTTTTCGACCCAGTAGTCGCGGCCGCCGTCGAGCAGCTTCACGTCGTCGTGGCCGTAGTACTTGAACTGCCAGTAGGTGTAGGCCGCGAACCAGTTGGCGTTGTCACCGTAGAGGACGACCGTCGAGTCCTCGCTGATGCCCGCCGCGCCCATCGTGGCCTCGAACTCCTCCTTCGAGAGCACGTCGCGCTCGGTCTGGTCCTGCAGGTCTGTCTCCCAGTTGAAGCCGATCGCGCCGGGTGCGTGGCTCTCGTCGTACAGTTCGGTGTCGACGTCGACCTCCACGAGTCGGTGGCCCGGATCGTCGCTCTGGAACTCCTCGATGTTGTCCTCGACCCAGTCCGCGGAGACGAGAACGTCCTTGGCGTAGTCGCTCATGATACGTCGAACCGTAAGTCTACCAGTCATAAAACTCTACGACTGCCGGCATGTCCCGCCCCATCACGACTATAGCGGAAAGTGTTGCCGCAGTGTGGCGTGTCGACTGTTCTCACGGCCTGTCGACAGCGCTCTCGAATCCGTCGCCCGGACGGGACTCCTCGTTCCGACCGTGCGAACGCCCCGGCCCGTAGCGGCATTTATTGCTTCTACCTTCGAGCGGTCTCGGCGGCGCCGGGACGGTAGGTTCAAGCGGGTGCTGTCCGCAGTCGGGCACATGAGCGATATCGTCGTCTCGGCCGACTGGCTGGCCGACCGACTCGACGAAGTGCGCGTCGTGGACGTCCGCGACGCCTGGGAGTTCGAGGGTATCGGCCACGTCCCCGGCGCGGTCAACGTCCCGTTCGACGCCTTCCGCGCCGACGAACACGCCGCCGAAGACGACGGCGGAGAGACCGAGCAGAACGTTGACGGGGAGAGCGAGCAGGACGACGGCGGCGGGATGCTCCCCGGTGCGGACGCCTTCGCCACCCTCCTGAGCGACGCGGGCATCGCGTCTGACGACCGCGTCGTCGCATACGACGACACCCACGGTGTCTTCGCCGCGCGCTTTCTGGTCACCGCCGAACTCTACGGCCACCCGACCGACCGCCTGCACCTGCTGGACGGCGACTTCTCGTCGTGGCGCCTCGACCACGAGACGACGAGCGAGGCTGTCGACCCCGAACCGACCGACTACGCCGTCGACCCACCGACCGAGACGCCGCTGGTCGGCATCGAGGAGGTCGCAGCGGCCGTCGACGACCCCGACACCGTCATCGTCGACACCCGTGAGGACTGGGAGTACGAGGAGGGGCACATCCCCGGCGCCGTCCGCCTCGACTGGCGCGAACTCGTCGACGAGGACTCCCGTGGCCTCAGATCCCGCGAGGAGATGGAAGCGACCCTCGCCGACCGCGGTGTCGACCCCGATAGCCGCGTCCTGTTGTACTGCAACACCGCCCGCCGGATCAGTCACACCTACGTCGTCCTCCGACATCTCGGCTACGAGAGCCTCGCCTTCTACGAGGGGAGCCTGACCGAGTGGAAAGCCGCGGGGCGCGAACTGGAAGCGAGCGCGTGAGCGCAGCCCGCGCTGGCGGTCGCACCGGCCCCTCCGCGCGAGTCAGTCGTCGTCGCCGGCGGCTTTCTCGGCGGCCGCCTCGAAGGTCTGTTGCACACTGACTCGCTCGTCGGTGATCAGTTCGACGACTTCGACGAGCAGGGCGATGGCGAGCGGGCCGGCGATCACGCCGACGACGCCCAGACTGAAGGTGCCGCCGGTGAAACCGACGAAGTAGAGGCTCGCGGGCAGTCCGGTCGTGAGAGAGGCGAGCTGCGGGCGGATGATCGCGTCGGGGAGAAAGCCGATGAAGAGGAGTCCGACGGCAGTGACGGCGATGGCGGTGCCGACCTGCCCGGCGACGACCTCCACGGCTGCGATGGCGAGGATGAGCAGGCTCGGCCCGAGCACGGGGATAAACTGGAGGACGCCGGAGAAGACGGCCAGCGAGAACGCGGCCTCGTACCCCAGCGCCCAGAAGACGACGAGCGCGACGGCGAACGTGCCGAAGGCCGTCGCAGCCTGGAGCACGTACAGCGCATAGAGGGTGTCACGGACCTGCCAGTGGACCTCCATCATCACGTCGTGGTACTTGCCTGGGACCAGTCGCATCGCGGCGCTCCGGGCGTTCTCCGGTCGGAGCAGCAACGCGTAGACGAGGAAGACGAACAGAAAGGCCTTGAGCGCCAGCACGGGCGCCACCGTCGCGAGGTCGATCGCCGCGCCGCTGACGGCCGTCTGCGCCCGCCCCAGCAGCTCGCTCACGTCGACGACGTACGTCATCCCGAACACCGTGATCGGCTGTGTGTCGGGCACCTCCTGGAGGAAAGTGATGATCTGCCCCTGCCGGGCGTAGAGCGCGTACGCGATCGGCGTCACGAGCAGGACGACGAACAGGAATCCCACGACCGTCGCGGCCCCCGCCGCGACTCGCCGGGGCGTCCCACGGTCGACCAGTTCCCGCCGCACCGGGTAGAGGACGTACGCCACCGTGATGGAGAAAAACACCGTCTGCAACACCTGCCGGAGGAGCAACACCGTGACCAGCGCGATGACGAGGAACAGCCCCCCCAGCACTCGCTGACGGTCCGTCAGCGCCATGTCCCCCAGTGTACTCCACCCGTACTAAACCTTTGTCACGATCCCTGACCGCCGCGCTCTCCCGCCGACCGTCGTGGCCGCTGACCGCCGTGACCGCCGGTTCTCCCGTGCCCGCTGACTGCCATGGCCGCCGGTTCTCCCGTGCCCGTGTTCTCGGAATTTCGTCGTATAGCTTTTATGTAAATCCATCATAATTATAGGATTGACAACCGTTCTACCCTCTCCGGCGGGTATTCGAATATCCGTGCGCTGTCTGTCGATACTGACTCGCTTTCGTCGAGCCGAGTCGACTTATCGCCGTCCTCGTTCCAGTCCGAAATCGAATGCTCTATGGGGTTAAACCACCACTGGTGGATGCCTGCCGGTAACAGACACTCACGCGGAAATCTGACGGATTCATACACATAGATGAATCTGTATCGGCTGTTCGGTCGGTGCCATGTCCGCGGCCGTCGAGGGGGCAACCGGACGCGTGCCGGCGCGGCGTTCGCGGGCCCTCCCGTCGGGTTCGCACGCTCCCGAGATCTGGCAGAACGGGAAAGACGACACCGTCCCCGAAGCCCACGAAGACGGTGCTGACGATGACCGACAGCACGACCGTTCGGGGGCGGTTCATGGCGGGTATCGCGGCTCTGGCGGCTGAAGACTGTGGCACTCACTGTGGTCTCGGCAGGAGGGCAGGACTGCACGCGGTCAGAGGGCCGAGCAGCGGGCCGAGGGCCGAACAGCGGACCGGGAATCGAGCAGCGGCCCGGGAACCGAACAGCAGGGAATCGGACCCGCGGGGCAGCGGATCCGACGACCGGGTCCGCGGGGCGGCGGACCCGGGGTCCGGACGGCGCCCGGGGTGGGGCGACCGACCGGCGGGCACTGGCAGGGGCGTACTGCCGTGGTGCGACGGGTTCGGGCTGCGGCACGGCAGACCCAGGGTGGAGGGCGTGCCGACCGCACTCGAATCGTGGGGCGCCCCGAATAAAACACCGGTCAAAACTCAAACGACTCTTTGAGTGTTTCACGCGGGACCGCCCCACGACACCGCGGTGGTGTCGCGTGCACCAGAACCGTTTACCGTCGGTCGGTCCAAACTTCACCGACGATGATCCGCCGCCCGCGCGCAGACGACCGCCGTGCCGCTCGCAGTGGCGAGCGACGCACTCGGTCGCAGTCCAGCGCCGCGGCGCGTCTCGTCGCCCTGGCCGGTCTCGCCGTCGTCGTCCTCGTCGCCGCCACCGCCGTCGGAGCGGCACCGCTGCAGCCGAACACCGACGCGGACGGGCCGTCAGTGACCGCCGCCGCGGACGGTCTGTCGGCGAACGCCGCCGCGGCTGGCGGGATGCACGGCACGCACGTCGACGTCGACACGCAGATATCCAGCGACGGCACCGTCATGGTCGAGACGCTCTCGACGCTCCGCCCGGGCTTCGTCGTCCTCAGGGCCGACGACGGCGGCAGTCCCGGCGACCCTATCGGTCACGCGCGGGTCCTCGGCACCGGCTATCAGTCCGCCGTCCCGGTCGCGGTCGACGACGCGACGTGGGACGGGTGGTCTGGGAACCGGACGCTGTGGGCTGTCCTGCATCGCGACGACGGCGACGGCCAGTTCGACCCGGCCAGCGACCCCGCGATGACAGCCCGAAATCCGGCGGCGCGGGCGCAGTTCACCCTCCGCAGGAGCGCGAGCGGCGACGCCCGCGTCCTCGGAACAGGCCCCCAGGCGCTGCCGCTCTCGGACGGGGCCGTCACGTTCCCGCGCGTCGACCTCCCCGCGGCCGGCCACCTCGTCGTCGAACCGATCGACGGCGGCGAACCGGTCGGGACGACCCCCCTCGACGCCGGCAGCCATGCGAACGTCACCGTCGCGCTGAACGACTCGTTCGTCGCGGACCAGCAGGACCGCTTCCGGGTGCGCGCGGTAGCCTACCGTGACAACGGCGAGGTCGACGGCGCGCTCGACGCTGGCGACCACCCCGTGACCGTCGCCGGCGACCCGGTCGCGACCGTTGTGGTCGTTCGGAGCGGCGACGACGCGGGCGTCGTGGTCCTCACCCCAGAACCGACCGGGACCGACGCGTCCGATCCGGGCGCGCCAGGTGCGTCCGACGGAGCAGCTACCGACGGGCCACCGACCGACGGGCCACCGACCGACGGGCCGACCGCGACCGCGTCGGCCACGGGGCCGGGATTCGTCGCGTTCGGCGCGGTCGGCGCGCTGGCCCTGCTGGCGGCAACGCTTCTCGCGGTCCGGCGAGTGCGGCAGACACGGCCAGCGCGGCGAAAATAACGACCTCAGTCCGCCGCTACAGGTACGACCCGTCCACGGTGACGGTGTGGCGGTCCTCACCGACGACGAGGTCGTAGTCGCCGGCCTCGACGCGGTGACCGTCGTCGGGCGCGTAGACGCCCAGGTTCTCGACGGGAACGGAGACGGTCACGGTCGCCTCCTCGCCCGCGTCGAGGTCGACGCGCTCGAAGCCGACGAGTTCGCGCTCGGGGCGGACGAGCGTCTTCGACTCGACTTCGGCGTAGACCTGGACGACCTCGCTGCCGTCGCGGCCGCCCACGTTCGCGACCGTCACGTCCACGTCGACGGTGTCGCCGGGTGCGACCTGGCTGTCCGCGACGCCGCTCTCGCGCTGTTCGAACTCGGTGTAGCTCAGGCCGTGACCGAACTCGTAGAGCGGGTCGTAGGAGTCGGGGTGTTCGTGGTCGCCGATGGGGCGGGGCTGATTGAGGTAGTCGTGGTGTACGTCCGTCTGCGCGGTCGAGCGCGGGACGGTGATCGGCAGGCGACCGCGGGGCTCGTTCGCGCCGACGAGCGTCTCCGCGACCGCTTTCCCACCCTGCGTCCCGGGGAAGTAGGCCATCACCACAGCGTCGGCCTGCTCGTCGAGGCGTTCGGCGGCGAGCGGGCGACCGGTGACGAGGACGCCGACGACGGGCGTTCCCGTCTCGACGACGGCGTCGACCAGCGCCTGCTGGGCGTCGGGGATGTCCAGCTGCTCGCGGGTGGGGAACTCGTCGGTCTCAGTGCGCGGTGCCCCCGCACCGAACTCGTGGAGGTACCACCCTTCGCCGAGCGCGAGGACGGCCACGTCGGCGTCGGCGGCCTTCTCGGCGGCCGCGTCGACGTCGAGTTCGCTGTTGAGCGTGGCGCCCTGCTCGTAGCTGACCGCGCCGTCGACGTGCGATGCGAGTTCTTCGCGGATGGTCGTGCCGTCGACGTGTTCGGCGGACTCGACGCTCCAGCCGCCGACCTGGTGGAGCAGGTCGTCGGCGTTCGGGCCGCCGACGAAGACGTCCTCGTCGCCCGCCAGCGGGAGCAGTCCGTCGTTCGCACAGAGCGTGAGCGACTCGCGAGCCGTTTCCAGGGCGGCCTGCTGGTGGTCGTCGGCACCCACCGTCTCCAGGGCGGTTTCCTTCTCGATGTAGGGGTCCTCGAACAGGCCCAGCCGGAACTTCAGTTCGAGGACGCGGCGGACGCTCTCGTCGACGACGGATTCGGCCAGGTCGCCCGACTCGACGAGGTCGACCAGCGCCTCGGCCTCCAGGTCGTTCCCGACCGAAGCGATGTCCAGCCCCGCCGACCGGGAGTCGTAGACGGCCTCGCGGAGGTCGCTCGCGGTCCCGTGGTCCTCGTGGAGATGCCGGATACCGCCCCAGTCGGAGACGATGTGACCGTCGAAGCCCAGGTCGCCCCGGAGCAGGTCGGTGAGATAGCGCTCGGAGCCGTGGATCGGCTCGCCGTTGATGGAGTTGTAACAGGGCATCACGGACTCGACGCCGGCGTCGAAGGCGGCCTCGAACGGCCGGACGAACGTGTTGCGTAGCTTGTATTCTGAGACGTCGACCGGCGCGGCGTCCTCGCCGCGCTCGGGCTCGCTGTAGGCGGGGAAGTGCTTCGCCGTGGCGATCACCGAGTCGTCGTCCTCGATGCCGTCGCCCTGGTACCCCCGGATCTTCGCGGCGGCCATCTCGCCCACGAGGTGTGGGCTCTCGCCGAACGTCTCGAAGACGCGCCCCCAGCGGGGCTCTCGACCCACGTCACAGGTCGGCGAGTAGTTCTGGTGCGCGCCGGTGGCCGCGACCTCGGTCGCGGTGACGGCCGCGCCGGCCTCGATACGCTCGGGGTTCCACGTCGCCGCCGCGCCCAGCCCGTTCGGGAACACCGACGCGCCCGCGACGTAAGCGTGGCCGTGGACGGCGTCGACGTTGAACATGAGCGGGACGCCCAGCCGCGTCTCCTCGACGGCGACCGACTGGAGTTCGTTGACGATGTCGACGATTTCGTCGACCTCGGTCCCGAGAGAGCCGCCCCAGCCGAAGGGTGCGGCGGCGCCCAGCCCCTGCTCGCGGACCAGGTCCGCCACGTCGTCGACCTCGTTCAGGTGGTGGAGCGTGCCACCCCACGTGCCGACGAGCTGACCCGCCTTCTCGGTGACCGTCATCCGGTCTAACAGGTCCTCGACGCGTCGCGATACCGGCTGTTCGGGGTCCTCGTAGACGGCCGTCGCTGTCTCATCACTCATGCTCTGATGCTCCCCGGTCACGGCCTTAAATATTGCGAGCTATTCGCACAATCGTTTACCGGGATCCCGGTGAACGATTGTGGACCACGGCGGGACCCACCCGAGAGCGGACGCGTTCGAGCGGGTTTTATGTCGCGGGACGGTCACCTGTCAGGTATGGACGAGTCGTCGGCAGACGACGAATCCCGTGACGGGTCGACAGACGGCGACTCCCGTGACGGGTCGGCAGGCGGTGACACCGCACAGGAGCAGTCGGCCGGCGGGTCCGGCACTCGCGAGCGGTTCTGGGACTTCGTCTGTAAGTACGCGATTCACTTCTATGTCCTCCTGTTGATGGTGACCGTCTTCCTCGTGATGAACGTGCTCGTGCTGGCGCTGGTGCCGGCCTCCTCGCTCTCGTCAACCGTCCGCACCGGGTCACTGATCGTCGTCGCACTCAACTTCGTCATCCTGCTCACGACGGCGGGGGGCATCATCTATATCTTGCGGGTCTGTGACCGCTACACCACGCCGGCGTCGGACGACGAGGCGCTGTAAGCGGGTCAGAGGGGCGGCGCGTCACTCACCGTCCTCGGTCACTCGTCGTACTCGATCCGCTCGTCGATACCGTCGGGCGTGACCCGGATCCGCTGGTCGACCGCCACGTCCTCCAGGACGAGTTCGGTCCCATCGGGCCAGGTCACGGTCACTGTCTCGACGGTCGTCGCGTCGCCGACGCCGAAGTGGAGGATACGGGTGTCCTGTGACTGGTAGTCCGCTCGCGAGGCGCTGACGCGGCGCTGCGTGCCGTCGTCGGTCGTGACTGTGACTGTCGCGCCGACCGCGGTGTGGTCGCCGGGGAGCGCCCCCACGAGAACTTGCAGGCTGTGGCCCTGCCCGGCGTCGTTGCGGTACAGCGTCGCCGGTCCGCCGTAGGTCCCGATGAGCACGTCCCGCGCCCCGTCGACCTGGTAGTCGAGTCCCGCGAGACCACGCCCGTTCTGCCGGCCGAGCCCGACCCCGGTGGCGTTCTGTCGAACGAACCCGTCGTCGTGGCCGAGCCAGACCATCGGCGAGGGGTACTCCGGCGCCGAGTGGTCGAAGGTGACGACAGCCTGGGTCGCGTGGATCAGGTCCAGCGTCCCGTCACTGTCGAGGTCGCCGAACGACGCCGCCCACCCCCAGCCGCCGTCGGCGACACCGCGGTCGGGCGCCACGTCGGTCAGGTTCCCCCGGTCGACGCCCAGGTCACCGTCGCCGGCGGTCAGGAGGTTGTTTCCGGCCATCCGCTTGCCGAGGCGCTGTCGGACGTACTGCTGGAAGAACTGCCGCCGCTCGGCGGTGAGGTTCCGCAGTTTCGTGTCCGGGAAGTGGATGTTCGTCACGAACACTTCCGGTCGGCTGTCGCCGGTGACGTTCGCCACCGTCGAGGACATCCCGTTGCGGTCGGTCGTCCCACCGAGGGTGCGCCGCGCGAACGTCCCGTCGCCGCGATTGATGTACAGCGTGTCGTTGTAGTAGTCGTTCGCGACGTGGATGTCCGGGGCGCCGTCGCCGGTCAGGTCGCGGAAGCTCACCGCGAGACTCCAGTGGGCGCCGATCGGTGTCGGGCCGATCCCGGCCGACTCGTCGCGGACGAATTCGCCGTTCTCGAACTCGAAGTAGACGTTCGGGTTGCCGTTGTCGCTGCCGACTTCGTGGACCGGCCCGCGCCAGCCCGTCGGCCCGCCCTCGGCCCAGTCGCCGTACTGGATCACGGCGAGTTCGAGCTGCCCGTCGGCGTCGGCGTCCGCGGCGCTCGCGCCGACCGGGTTGTTGAGTGTCTCGTCGCCTAGCCCGACGTCCGCCCGCGACAGGTCACCGCCGTCGTTGGCGAGGAACACGGGCGTCGCCTCCCGGCGAAGGAGCAAGAGGTCCGTCCACCCGTCGTTGTCGTAGTCGAGCCACAGGGCCGACTGGACCTTCCCGTCGACCGTCGGGATCTCCCCGGTCGGAGTGAAACCGGCCGGTCCACCGTCGCCACTCGACTCCCCGTCGCCGCCGGTGTTCCGGTAGAGCACCGGGCCGCGGCTCTCGTTACCGGTGAGCAACACGTCCTCGCGGAGGTCCCCGTCGTAGTCGGCAACGTAGACGCCGTCGTTGCCGTTCCCGAGGCCGCCCTCGGTCGTCGTGTAGCTCACCCCGCGCTCGTCGGCGACATCGGTGAACGCGAGTTCGGCGGTTCCCGGCCGGTCGTCCGCGGCGGCGGCACCACCGCCCCAGCCCGCGACCAGCACGGCCCCGACGACGCCCGCGGTCACGACTACACAGGCCCCCAGCAGGTATCCCAGCGTCCGACGCTGCATACCCCGTGACTCCCGGTCGCTCCGGAATAAGGGTATCGACCGGCCTGGATCGTTCCAGTTGACGAACAGGCGACGACACACTCTCCGGTCGGATCACGGCGTTCGGCGCTATCCCCGCCGTTCGGACGGTTTTTCACTGCCGCATCTCGTGATCCTTGAAACTTATGTAGGAGGATAGTGAACCGTGAGAGCGTGTCGTGGACAGCACCGCGGTCGTCGGCTGGTGAGTCGCGTGTGTCCGCTCGCGACCCCCTCGGTCGACGACCGACGAGGATGTCCACAACGGCCAGGTGAAGACTGTGAGCACGCAGAATACATCCACTACGGCGACGGACAGCGGGAGCGACCGGATAATCGAACTACGGGACGCGGAGGTCACCTTCGAGATGGATCGCGGGACCTCGCGCGTACTCGACAACGTCGACCTCGACGTCAATCGGGGAGAGATACTCGGTGTCGTCGGCGAGAGCGGTAGCGGCAAGTCGATGCTCGCCATGTCGATGCTCGACTCCGTCGACGACCCCGGCATCCTGTCGGGCGACGTTACGTACTACCCCCAGAACGACGACCCAGTCGACGTACTGAATCTCAGCGACGAGAAACTCCGGCAACTGCGCTGGGAGCATATCTCGATGGTGTTCCAGGGAGCGATGAGCTCGTTCAACCCCACGATGGGGATCCGCGAACACTTCGTCGAGACGCTGAAAGCCCACGACGCCGACGTGGAAGAGGGCATGGACCGGGCCCACGAACTGCTCTCGGACCTCTATCTCGACCCCGAGCGCGTGCTGGATTCGTACGCACACGAGCTCAGCGGCGGGATGCGCCAGCGCGCGCTCATCGCGCTGTCGGTCATCCTCGAACCCAACCTGCTCGTGATGGACGAGCCGACGGCCGCGCTGGACCTGTTGATGCAGCGGTCGATCCTGACTCTGCTCTCGAAGCTCAAGGAGAAGTACGACCTGACGATGGTGTTCATCACCCACGACCTGTCGCTGGTGGCTGAGCTGGCCGACAGGATGGCGGTGATGTACGCCTTCGAACTCGTCGAGAAGGGGCCGACCGACCGGATCCTCTACAACGCGGCCCACCCCTACACGCGCTCGCTGCTGAACGCGACCCCGAACCTCGACGCGCCGCTGTCGGAGATGCGCCCGATCCCGGGCTCGGCGCCCGACCCCGTCAACGTCCCCGAGGGCTGTTCGTACAACCCGCGCTGCCCCCTCGCGGACCAGGAGTGTATCGCCAGCGACCCCGAATACCTCGAAGTCAACGATGTCCACGACGTCGCCTGCTTCCACTGGGAGGAGGCCGAGGCGCAGATCCCGATGAACGTCGGCCGCAGCGACACTGGCGACGCCGCTACCGACGGCGGAGCCGACGTGTCCGGACCGGACCGGCCGGACGACGCGTCCGACGCGGGAGGTGAGGACCGATGAGCTCCCAGGACCCGCTCATCTCGCTCGACGATATCGAAGTCCACTTCGAGGAGGACAGCGGTTTCCTCGACTTCAGCGAACCGGAAGTCGTCAAAGCTGTCGACGGCGTCGACCTGGACATCTACGACAACGACGTGATCGCGCTGGTCGGCGAGTCCGGCTGTGGCAAGACGACGCTCGGGAAGACGACCATCGGCCTCCAGCGACCCACCGGTGGCTCGATCAAATACAAGGGCCAGGACATCTGGGACGCCAAGGACGGCAAAGGCGACGTGGAGATCCCGTACAAGGACATCCGTCGGCGCCTCCAGATCATCCACCAGGACCCCGGTAGCTCGCTGAACCCCAACCGGCGGGTCAGACAGATCCTCGAGTCGCCGCTGAAGCGCTGGCAGGGCCAGATGAGTTCCGGCGACCGCCGCCGGGAGGTCCTCTCGATGCTCGAACGTGTCGACATGACGCCGCCTGAGGACTACGCGGGCCGCTATCCCCACCAGCTTTCCGGCGGGGAGAAACAGCGCGTCGCGCTCATCCGCGCGCTGTTGATGGACCCGGACCTGATTCTCGCCGACGAGGCCGTGAGCGCGCTGGACGTCTCCCTGCGCGTCGAGATGATGGACCTGATGCTCGAACTGCAGGACAACTTCGACACCTCCTTCGTCTTCGTCTCCCACGACCTCTCGAACGCGCGGTACCTGGCCGCACACAGCGGCGGGCGGATCGGCGTGATGTACCTGGGCCAACTCGTCGAGATCGGCCCGGCCGAGGAGATCATCAACAACCCCCAACACCCCTACACGAAGGTGTTGCGCTGGGCGACGCCCGACCTCGACCCCGCGAACGACGGTGGCCAGCCGCCGGTCCGGAAACTCGACATCCCGGACCCGAAGAACCCGCCCTCGGGCTGTCGGTTCCACACGCGCTGTCCCGAGGCGCGCGATGTCTGTGCCGAAGAAGTGCCGGACGAGTACGAGGCCGGCGACATGCACAAGGTGAAGTGTTTCCGCCAGATCGACGACCACGACTACTGGTCCAGCCAGGAGATCAGCGACGAAGCCGACGGCGAACAGCTGTTTTCCGCTGGCGACTGACCGCACGGCTCCAGTCTTCTCACCGCCGTTCGTGACAATCGTCCGCGACTGACTCCTCGTCGTCCGGTATCACGGCGAACCGGTACGGGTCATGTCCAGACACTTCTCGGAGAGAAACGAACGCAGTTGGTCGGCCCGCGGTCGCCGGTCTGGTGGTGGTCAGCTCTGCGTGTCGTCGGCAGGCGCCCCCCCGGACACGGTACAACTCACCGTCGCAGTATCAGTTCTGGTCGGCGAGGAAGTCCGCGGTCTGGCCCGCGAGGTCGGCCAGGTCCTCGTCGATATCGTCGTCGGCCGCGACCTCGCGCAGCGGGTCGACGGCGTCCGTGACGACGGCCTGGCCGAGCGCGCGGATCGCGTAGGCCTGGACGCCGTTAGTATCTGCGCCGACGAGGGTGACGAGGTCCTCGACCGCGGCATCGATGGCGTCGGGGTCCGCGCCAGCGAGCGTCGCGAGCGTGTCGGCCGACGCCGCGCGCACGGCCGCCGGTTCGGCGTGTAGTCCCATCCGGAGTGCATCGACGTGGTCGAACAGCGCCTCGGGCTCCGCTGTGGCGACCTCGACCAGCGCGTGGGCGGCGAACTCCTGGATCCCGTAGGTGCGCGAGAGGTCTTGCTGGATCTCCTCGCGGCGCGAGGAGAGCGTCTCCGTGCGCTGTTTGCGCTCGGCGTCGGACATCTCGGCCAGTTCCTCGGGCCCCGGTGTCTCGACCTCCGGCGGGTCTTCGACGACGGCGGCGAGTTCGTCCGCGACGGGGACGAACGTCTCGGCGCCGTCCTCGAGGAGCGGGGCGAGCGCCTGTGCCGCGCGGTACCCCTTGCGGGGCGGGACCTCGTCGAGCATCCCGACGAGGCGCGGGACCGCGGGCCGGACGGCCTCGGGGTAGTCGGCTGCCAGTTCGAGACAGATCAGCGCGGCGGCCCCCTCGGCGACCGGGTAGCCGTCGTCGAGCGCCGCGCGGACGCGTTCCGTGTGGTCGACGACCCGACTCGGGTCGTCGCGTGCGATGTGTGCGATCGACCGCAGTACGAGCGTCCGTGTCGTCCCGTCTCCCGCGTCGTACAGTTCCAGCAGCATACTCACTTCGAGGGCGTCCGGGTCGTCTCGCGCGGTCTCCAGGATCGCCTCTGGGTCCATGTTCTCCTCTGCCATGCATGCCTGCATCACCTACGCACGCAAGAATCTGGTGACTCACGCTCGCCACTCCTGATCTAATGATTTACTCGGTTCCGAAAACCTATTTTTACCGAATTCCGGGCTGTCACTAGTGTTAGCCGGGAAATTCGGCCGAAAAGTGGACCGTTTCTGTCGATTATCCCCAGAATACGTGTCTGGATCATTATGGTGGGTTTTATATATTAGGGGACGGGATGAACGTCCGTATGTCTCGGGATGACAAGCGGGAAGACTACAGTAAGGTGGTTTCCCGGCGAAAGTTCGTAACGCTTGCAGGTGCGACCGGTGCGGTTGCGCTCGCCGGTTGTTCTGGTGGCGGTGGCGGTGACGACACCGACACAGAAGGTGACGGCGGCAGTGACGGCGGCAGTGACGGCGGCAGTGACGGCGGGATGGATGGCGGAGACGGCGGAGCAGAGGACGTCGACACGTACTTCCTCGGCACCCAGACCAACTATCCGGCGACGGAGTATCAGTGGAACCCGCTGGTCGGCTGGTTTATTCCGCACGACCAGTTCGGTATCTTCGCGCAGTGGACCCAGTACCAGATCGGGACGGACACGTTCGTTCCACACCTGATCGAGGAGTGGGAGCACGGCGACGGCAACGTGACGCTGTCGGTGCGCGACGACTTCACGTGGGGTAACTCCGGCGACTCCATCACGGCAGAGGACCTCGCCTTCCAGCTCCGCGTCGACGAGGCCGCGAACACGACGCTGTGGGAGTTCATCGACAGCGTCGAGGCCTCCGGCGAATACGAGCTGACGATCAACTACCCCTCGGAGACGAGCGAGGACGTCGTCAACTACGCGCTGTTCGACGGCACGCTGGCCGACCGCCCGCCGTCCAACTGGGAGGGCACCAACTGGGAGGAGGAGCCGGCCGGCGTCAGCGTCGCCGAGCCCGACTCGTCCGGTCCGGTCCACATGACCGACCACACCGACCAGTACTCCCAGACTGAGCCCCGAGACGGGCTCGACGATGTCGCGGACCATCCGCTGGCCTCGAACTACAACTGGAACGGCTACCGAGTCGAGCACCGTGACGGGAACCAGGCGGCCCACTCCTCGTTCATCGCGGGCGAGGTCGACGGTCAGCACAGCCTGTTCGTTCCCCCGAACGTGCTCGACCAGTTCCCCGACTCCGTCGAGCAGTTCCGCATCCCGGGTGGCTTCGGGATGGGGCTGTGGTTCGACCAGGACCACGACATCTGGGGCCAGCGCAAGGCCCGGCAGGCGCTCATGTGGTCGATCAACCGCGAAGCGGTGATCGCCAACGTGAGTCCGTCGTCGAAGGTCCACCACCCGGCCCAGACCGGCCTGACGGCCGGATCGGTCGAGAACTGGTTCAGTTCGATGAACCCCGACGGCTTCAACGCCTACGCGCGTGACGACGACCGCGCCGAGCAGCTCCTCTCCGACATCGGCGAGGACAAGAGCTCGGTCGGGACAGTCAGGATCACGTTCCCGTCGGGCTGGTCCGACTGGGCGACGGCCTGTCAGGCCATCGTCGACCAGCTCAACGACGCTGGCTTCGATGCAGAGGCCGACTCCCGTTCGTCCGGGCCTGGCGGCTACGCCAACTCCGACGACTGGATGATCGCCGCGGACCAGCACACCCTCGGCGGCTCGCCGCGGATGGCGCTGCCGTACTTCTCGCTGGACTACATCCTCCGGAACCGCCTCCGGAACACCGAGGAGCACTTCACTGGCTACCTCAACGACTCGTCGACGGTCACCGTCGACGGCAACGAGGTCGACGTCATGTCGTCGCTCAACGAGCTGGTGAACGCCAGCGACAGGAGCGCGCAGGAAGAGCTGGTCCGCGAGCTCGCGATGGTCGTCAACAAGGACGTCCCGGTGGGCGTCATCATGGAGAAATACGAGCAGTCGTTCATCGACACGAATCGGTTCGACATCCCCGACGAGTCGGACCACTTCCTGACCTACTGGCCCATGTGGTGGCTGCCCAAGGTCAGCGAGTCCCTGGACGGCTACGACTCGAACGGCCTGATGAAAGCGAACGGCAACTAAGCGGTTCCGAACCTCACCTTTCAGTTTATGAACTGGTATCTCAAACGACTCGGACAGGCGGTGTTTACGCTCTGGGCAGTGATCACCCTCTCGTTCGTCCTAGCGTGGAACATCCCCGGGTCGATGATAGACCGATACGTGGACCAGCTATCGTCCACGACCGGGCAAGACCCGGCAGCGATCCGCAGCGCGATCGCGGACACGCTGATGTACGACCCGGACGCGGCGGTCCACGAAGCGTACCTGACGTATCTGTCGAACCTCGTGCAGGGTAACCTCGGGTACTCCTGGGCGGCCCAGTCCGACGTAAACTCGCTGCTCGTCGACACCGTCCCGTGGACGCTCCTGGTCATGTCGCTCGCGACGTTCGGGTTGTTCGCCATCTCGCTGATTCTCGGGGCGATCATGGCCTACCGCGAGGGATCGTACTTCGACCTCGGGAACACGATCATCGGGATCTTCACGACCTCGATCCCGTACTACGTGGCGGCCATCCTCCTGATCCTCTGGGTCGGCTTCGGTAGCGGCCCCATCACGGGGCTGTTCCCGCCGCGATACCGACTGCCGAGCGAAGTCTCGGTCGGGCTGTCGATCGACTTCGTCTCGGCGGCGCTCCGGCACGCCACGCTGCCAGCGTTCTCGTTCATCCTCACCCAGTACGGACTGCTGTCGCTCGCGATGCGTGGCAACAGTGTCCAGACGCTGGGCGAGGACTACGTCCAAGTCGCACAGCTCCGGGGCATCCCGGAACGCCGGATCGCGCTGCGATACGTCGGCCGGAACGCTATCCTGCCGCTGTACACGAGCCTGCTCCTCTCGATCGGATTCATGTTCGGGGGGTCGGTCATCCTCGAGCAGATATTCCAGTATCGGGGCGTCGGCATCTACATGTACCGCGGTATCCAGGACCGTGACGTGGTCCTGATGATGGGGACGTTCATCGTGATCACGGCTTCGGTCGTGATCTCGACGTTCATCGCGGACGCGACCTACAGCAACCTCGACCCACGGATCAAATCTGGTGATCAAGGTGAAGCCTACTGAGAGCGACTCAACCGAGCAGCGGATGTTCGACGACTCCGAGTTCACGGAGGTCACCCGGAGCCAGCGGGCCCGGGAGATGATCAACGAGGGCTTCATCGTCCCGTTCAAAGTCGCGTGGTCGGACTGGCGGGCGAAAATCGGGATCATCATCATGGCCATGTTCGTCGTGGCGGCGATTCTCACCTCCGCGCACAAGTCCGGCTACTACATCCTGAACGACTTCCTCGGGCTGGTCGGGTCGCCGTGGACGCTGAGTGAGCCGACGAGCATCCTCAGCCTCGACAACCTGTGGCGACAGGGGATCAAGCCGTTCACGGACTGGCGCCACCCGCTCGGGACCGACCCCGACGGTCGTGGCCTCCTCTCGGCGCTCCTCTGGGCGACGCCGGCGATGCTCAAGATGATCGCCGCTGGCGGGGTGTTCGCGTCGGTGATGGCGACAGTCGTCGGCACGGTCGCCGGCTACAAACGCGGCCGGACCGAGTCGGTCCTGATGACGTTCTCCGACATCGCCATGTCGATCCCCGGCATCCCGCTGGTGGTCGTGATGGTCGTCATCGTCCAGCCCGAATCGCCGCTGGTGCTGGGCATCCTCATTACGATCAACGTGTGGGCGGGCCTGGCGCGGACGGTCCACTCGCAGGTACTGTCGATACGCGAGGAGTCCTACGTCGAGGCGTCGCGAGCGATGGGGATCAGCATGCCCCGGATCATCCAGAAGGACATCCTGCCGCGACTGATGCCCTACGTGATGGTCAACTTCGTCTACGCCTCGCGGCGAGTCATCTACGACAGCGTCGCGCTGTACTTCCTCGGCTTCCTGCCGTTCAACTCGCCGAACAACTGGGGCATCCTGATGAACTTCGCGTACAATCGCCACGCCGCACTGACGCCTGCAGGACCCCACTACGTCATCTTCGTGCCGATGATTCCGATCATCCTCCTCTCGCTCGGGCTGATCCTGCTCTCGCAGGGGACCGACCGCCTGTTCAATCCGCGGGTGCGCACCCGCCACGAGGGCGAGACGCGTGCGGAGGACGACGACGAAGAAAGCACCATTCAGGCCGGCATCCAGTAAGCCCGCCTGGACCCATTCGCCACCACTTTTTATCGCCGCGCTATCCGACCAGCGGCGCACTCTGCCGCGGGTTCCCGCGTTGTCGGCTACCCCGCTGGTCGCACCATAACTACCTTTTTGATGCTGAAACACTCACGGGTGGCTATGGACGACGACAAAGAGCGTTCGATCCCTCGCCGGCAGTTCGTTCGTTCGGCGGTGGCGATCGGCGGCGCGACCGCGCTGAGCGCCTGCGTCGACCGCGAGGGGTCACTGCTTGGTGGAGACGGGACCGAGACGGCACAGCGGGCGACGGCGACCGACCAGACCGTGACCGCGCCGCGGGGCGACCCGGCGACGCTACCGGCCAGCCAGCACGAGTGGAGCGAGTACCTCGTCAGGGACGCCGCCGGGAACACCATCCTCCCGGAGCACCAGCTCGTCCTCGGTCTCTCTTACGAGGGGTCGACGCCGCCGACCGACGAGGAGCGCGGGGCCGTCGCGGACGCGTTCGACACGCTCGCCGACGCCTTCCAGTGGGGTACCGGCGGCGATAACGGCGCCTCGTTCAACCGCGGTCTCCTCGGGTTGATAGGCTACGCGCCCTCGTACTTCGAGGCGGTGGGCGACGGGGAGATGCCGGACGCGCTGGTGACGCCCGAGTCGCTGCTCGAACGCGTCGGTGAGGACCCGTCGAAATCCGACGGCTTCGATGCGGTCGTCATCTTGACGAGCGACTTCGGATCGGTCGTCATCGCCGCCGAGGAGGCCCTGTTCGGCCGCCGCGACTCGGTCAACGGCGTCGCGGTTGAGGGCTCGCTCGACGAGGCCTTCTCGGTCGCGGAACGGCGCACCGGCTTCGCCGGCAACGGCGTCCCCGCCGAGAAGCTCGACCACGACGAGATCAACGAACAGGCGCCGCTGTCGATGGGGTTCAAATCCGGGTTCCGCGACAGCCTGCCGAGCGAGGACGGCGTGAAGCTCCGGGAGGGGCCCTTCGCGGGCGGCACGACGCTTGCGGTAGGTCGTCTGCGCCTCGAACTCGATCGGTGGTACGACCAGGACCACGAGGAGCGAGTCGAAGAGATGTTCTGCCCCGCCCACGACAGCGAGGAGGTCGGCGAAGTGGGCTCCGGACTGGGCGCCGACAGCGGGATCACCGAGGAAGACGTCGACCGGATCGAGGACGACGCGGCCGAGTACAACCGGATCGGCCACACCCAGAAGGTCGCGCGGGCCCGTGACGAGGACTTCGACCCCAAGATCCTCCGGCGCTCGGAGGGGTTTGCCACGGACGCGCCCGAACACACCGGCTTCAATTTCACGTCAGTCCAGCGAGATCTGGAGTCGTTCGTCGAAGCCCGCAAGGCGATGAACGTCGAGGAGTACGACGTGGACGTTCCCGACGAGAACCACGGCATCGTCGACTACGTCAACACTGTCAGCCGCGGGACCTACGTCGTCCCCGTCCGCGACGACCTGGCACTCCCGGTCGTCTGACCTGCCGTTCTCGCCGTCCGGTCGGCTTCAGACGCGTTTTCGCGCCATGACCGAGCGGTCGCCGCGGCCGCCGTTCCAGACGACGCGGACCAGTGAGCCGTCGCTAGCGGAAATCACCGCCGACTCGCCGTCGGAAACCGGGTCGGTCCAGTTCGCCGCGCGGCGAACGCTGTCGGCAGTGACGCGGAGTTCGTCGGTCCGGACTGACTCGCCGCCGGCGTGGGTCACGCGGACGTGCGTGTCGTTGACCCGCTCGATGGTCCAGTCGGTATCGGGCGCCCCCTCACCGGTCGATCCCGAGAAGTTGAGACCGACGACGACGAGGCCGGTGACGACCGCCAGTATCAGCACCGCCCCGACCAGGTTCAACACCGTGTCGCCGTCTTCGAGCATTGTCTCGGCGTTTCGCGGCCAGACAAATGAGCGTGCTGGCTCCGAACTCACTCCGACCGGAGTCGCCGGATCGACTCGCCGACGGCGAGCGCGGCGAGCGTCCCAGCGATGCCGAATCCGGGACCGCTGCCGCTGGTCGTGTTGCCCGCTGTCCCCTCACCGTTCCCAGCGTCGGCCGCGGTTGGCCCGCGCCCGACCGCAGTCGACTCGGTGGGCTCTGCACTCTCGGCCGTTTCGGCCGTTGTCGTCTCGTCAGAGACAGGTCTCGCCGTCGGTGTCGGGGCCGATTCGACCGTCCGAGCCGGCGTCGCGGTTCGAGTGGCTGTGTCGGTCGGTGCGAGCGTCGCGGTACTGGTCCGTGTCGCGGTCGGCGTGGCTGTGTCTGTCGGCGTCTCGGTCGGTGTCGATGTCGCGGTTGGCGTGGGCGTCGGCGTTTCTGTCGGCGTCGGTGTTGCGGTCGGCGTCGGCGTTGCGGTCGGAGTGGGTGTCGGTGTTGCGGTCGGAGTGGGTGTCGGTGTTGTGGTCGGAGTGGGTGTCGGTGTTGCGGTTGGTGTCGGTGTCGGTGTTGCGGTCGGAGTGGGTGTCGGCGTCGCGGTTGGCGTCGGCGTCGCGGTTGGCGTCGGCGTCGCGGTCGGAGTAGGTGTCGGTGTTGCGGTCGGTGTCGGTGTCGCGGTCGGCGTCGACTCGCTCCGAACGACTGCACTGACCCGGTCCGTCCGGCTGCCGTCCACCTTGACTTCGACAGCGAACGTCTCGTCGGTGGGCTCGTCGCTGGCATCGAAGCTGACCGACCAGTTCCCGCTCTCGTCGACGGTCGGTGCTTTCGAGATGACGAAGGGTGAGTTCGGAAAATTCCGTGCATCGATGACGACGTTCAGTTCAGTCCCGGCCGAACACGTCGAACTCCCCGATATCGTGGTCTGCTCCTGCGGGAGTTCCAGCAACGGGTCGCCTTCGTCCGTGGTCGCGTTCGTTCCGATACTCGCAGTACAGTTCGTCGCTGTGCCCGTCGCTGTCTCAGCGGTCGAACGCGCTTCCGTCTCCGTTCCCGACCCCACGGCCGTCCCCAATCCCACCACACTCACGAGCCCCGCTACGAAGGCTCGTCTCCCCGTCTGCCGTTGCATGCTGTCGACATATCGAAGCGGTGGTATCAATCGTTCGAACTTCGTGCGGGCGAACCGGTCGAGATGTCGTCACGGCGCGGCCGACAAGCGTTTTTATCGGCCGGCCCGGACGTTCGAGCATGCGACGCCCGGTGCTTCGCGCGCTGATGGCGGTCGTCGGGGTGGTGACGGTAGCCGTGTACCTCGGTGTGGCGTATCTCGCCTATCTCCTGGTCGCGGCGGTCTGGCAACTCCGTCCATCTCTGTGGGTCGTGGCGCTGTATCTCGTCGGGCTCACGCTCCTCTTTACGTACGTCAGTTACCAGGTCGGAACCGCGCGGATCCTCCAGCAACTGCGGGTCCAGTCGCTCGCGCCGGAGCAGGCGCCACAGCTCCACCGGCGGATCGCGGCGGTCGCCGAGGAGATGGGCGTCGCCCACCCCGAGGTGCTCGTCGCGGCGATGGAGCAACCGAACGCGCTCGCGCTCGGCGGGGCCGTCGGGCGCGGCACGGTGGTCCTCGACCGCCACCTGTTCCGACTGCTGACCGCCGACGAACTCGTGGCGATCGTCGCCCACGAACTCGCGCACGTCGAGCGCCGCGACAGCGTCGTCCAGACGCTCGGCTACAGCGTGCTTCGGACGCTCTCTGGTGTCGTCTTCCTCCTGCTTGCGCCCGTGCTCCTGTTCGTGACCGGGCTGGCGCGTGGTGTGGCGTGGATCAGCGGCCGGCCGGCGTCGTGGACGGAGACGCTCCCCGGAACGGTCGGCCGGCTGGTGGGTGGCGGCGTGGCGCTGGTCTTTTTCGCGCTGACGCTGGCGTTGCTGGCCCACTCGCGGCGCCGCGAGTTCGCGGCCGACGAGCGCGCGGTCGACGTGACCGGCGACCCGCTGGCGCTGGCGCGGGCGCTCCGGAAGATCGAGCGTGCGAGCGGGTCACCCCTCGATCTCCTCACGCCGCTGTACACGACCGGTGAGGACGAACAGCGTCTGCTCCGGTGGCTCTCGACGCACCCGGAGACCGACGAGCGCGTGGCGCGCCTCCGCGAGCGCGCCGCCGAATCGCGCGCTGGACGGTCGATTCCGGTGCAGTAACCGGGTTCGGGGCCGAACCCCGTCACGGTCCGGATACGTGAACCCGTCCCATCTTCGAAAACCCTATACTCGCATCGGGTGACCGTGCTCCCAGCATGAGTGGATCCCAGACGGTACGCATCGGCCTGAACGGCTTCGGGCGCATCGGCCGCAACGTCTTCCGGGCGTCGCTGACGGACCCGCGGGTGGAGATCGTCGGCATCAACGACGTCATGGACGACGACGACATGGCGTATCTCGGCAAGTACGACACGGTGATGGGCCGCCACGATGGCGTCGAACTCGACGACGGCGACCTGGTCGTCGCCGACGACGACGGCGAACTGTTCCGGGCGCCGATCTACGAGGAGACCGACCCCGAGCAGCTCCCGTGGGGCGACCTCGACGTGGACGTGGCCTTCGAGTGTACGGGCATCTTCCGCAACTACGACGACGCCAGCAAGCACGTCGCGGCCGGCGCGGACAAGACCGTCATCTCCGCGCCGCCCAAGGGCGACAAGCCGGTCAAACAGCTCGTCTACGGCGTCAACCACGACGAGTACGAGGGCGAGGACGTCGTCTCGAACGCCTCCTGTACGACCAACTCCATCACGCCGGTCGCGAAGGTGCTGAACGACGAGTTCGGCATCGAGAGCGGTCAGCTCACCACGGTCCACGCCTACACCGGCTCTCAGGCCCTGATCGACGGCCCGAAGGCCAAGACCCGCCGGGGCCGCGCGGCCGCCGAGAACATCGTCCCGACCTCGACCGGCGCCGCCCAGGCCGCCACGGAAGTCCTGCCCGAACTCGAGGGCAAACTCGACGGGATGGCGATCCGCGTCCCCGTGCCCAACGGCTCGATCACGGAGTTCGTCACCTCGCTGGAGGCAGACGTGACCGAGGGCGACGTCAACGGCGCGTTCAGCGAGGCCGCCGCCGGCGAGATGGAGGGCGTGCTCGGCGTCACCGACGACGAGGTCGTCTCGACGGACATCCAGGGCACCCCCTACTCCTCGCTCGTCGACCTCGAATCGACCAACGTCGTCAACGGCCTGACGAAGGTGCTGACCTGGTACGACAACGAGTTCGGCTTCTCCAACCGGATGCTCGACGTCGCCGAGTACGTCACCGAGTACTGATTCGGGCAGCTGTATTCGGTTCTACTCTCGGTTTTTCCCTGGTGGTGTTTCTCCTCGATGCCCTGGAATCGGTGCCGCCGTGATTCGCCGTTTCATCGCCGCTCGCGCCGTTTCCGGGCCCTCGCTGTCGCTCGGTCCACTCGACCATTTCCTTTTTTGACACCACGGACCGTCTCATCGAATCGGTGACGACGCACATCAACACCGTGCCTACGTTCCTGGGTCTCGCTCTCCTCATTGTAGCCTGGCGTCTCGACATCTTCGACGACGCCGCGAATCGCCGTGCCGGCGTGGCCGCGGGGGCGACAGGGTTGGTCCTCATTCCGGTGATGGAGTACACCCGGTTGCACACTCTCGGGAATTACGTCCAGCTAACGATAGTGGTCTGCTGTATCGCGGTCGTCACGGCTGGCGTCCGGTTCGGCGGCCCCGTTCGACCGTGACGGGTGGCTGGCGAGGCAGTATCGGAGCCTCCGGAGCGACTCCGCGACCGTGCCAGGGCCGTCCATCGTGAGGGACTCGTTCCGGTGTGGCCGGGATGCAGCAGGCAACGTGGTCGTGCTGCCACGGGGGATCAGCCGGTTTTTTCCTGTGGCCGGTCGGAGGTCGGAGTACCAACCATGTCCGAGTTTCGCACCCTCGACGACCTCGCGGACGGTCAGCGCGTCCTCGTCCGGCTCGACCTGAACTCGCCGGTCGAGGACGGCGTCGTCCAGGACAACCGCCGCTTCGACCGCCACGCCGAGACCGTGGCCGAACTGATCGAGCGTGATTTCGAAGTCGCGCTCATGGCCCACCAGGGCCGGCCCGGTCGGGACACCTTCGTCTCGCTCGAACAGCACGCCGACATCCTCGCCGAGCACGTGGACAGCGAGGTCGCGAACGAAGAGAGCGACCTCGGAACGGGCGAGCGGGCAGAGCCCGCGAGCCACGAAATCGACTTCGTCGCCGACACCTTCGGCGACGAGGCGCTGGCGGCCATCGACGACCTGAACGGTGGCGACGTGCTCCTTCTGGAGAACACGCGAATGTGCGATGAGGAGTTGCCCGAGGAAGACCCTGACGTGAAAGCGGAGACCGAGTTCGTGCAGACGCTGGCGCCGACGTTCGACGCCTACGTCAACGACGCTTACTCGGCCGCACACCGGTCGCACGCGTCGCTCGTGGGCTTTCCGCTGGTGCTGGACGCCTACGCCGGGCGCGTCATGGAGACCGAATACGAGGCGAATACGGCCATCGCCGAGAAGGAGTTCGACGGGCAGGTCACGATGGCCGTCGGTGGGACGAAAGCGACCGACGTCATCGACGTGATGGACCACCTCGGCGACACAGTGGACGACTTCCTCCTGGGTGGGATCGCGGGCGAACTGTTCCTGCGGGCCGACGGCGCGCCCGTCGGCTTCGACCTGAACCCGGAAGCCGACCTCTACGACTCCCAGTGGGCGGACAACCACGACCTCATCGAGAAGATCCTCGCGGAGAACCGCGACCAGATCACGCTGGCGTCGGACATGGCCTACGCCGACGACGACGGCGAGCGCGCCGAACTCGACGTGGCCGACATCGACGAGAAGACCGTCTCGTTCATGGACGTGGGGTCGGAGACGGCCGAGGCCTACGCCGACGTGGTCCGCGACTCCGAGGCGGTCTTCGTCAAGGGCGCGCTCGGCGTCTTCGAGGAGGACCGCTTCTCCGCGGGCACTGTCTCGGTGCTCGAAGCCATCGCGGAGACGGACTGTTTCTCGGTCGTGGGCGGAGGTGACACCTCCCGCGCTATCGAGATGTACGGCATGAGCGAGGACGACTTCGGGCACGTCTCTATCGCCGGCGGTGCGTACATCCGCGCGCTGACCGGCGCGGAGCTGGTCGGCGTCGAAGTCCTCTCGGGGGACTGACTCCCGCGGTTTTCCGGTCCGCTCCACTGCGCGCGCTACTCGGTCGGACAGCGGCCGTGCCGAGACTGGCGGTCCACGGCCCGCGTGGGCGGCGATTCGCCGTCGCCGCGGCCGTCGATGACGACCGACGAGCGGTCCACGGACCCGCGCGTCTCGGCGTGACGCCGTTCCCACTCCGCACCGCCCGCGATGGACACGGAGGTCGTCCGCTCGCTCGACGGGAACGTGCGGTCGGGGTCGAAGCCTCGCGTAGGACGACTCATGGTCTAATATTTGCCTCTATCATTAAATTTCTTTCCTGAATTGGTGTAAGAAAGACTACTCGGTTGCGAGTAAACCGTGGGCACTTGCGGCCTATCGGGCCGGGGTACTGGTGTGGTCGTCACGACCGCGAGGATGCGACCGAGACGGCGTGGTCGCCGCTTGGGCATTTGCGAGGGGACACGTTGATGGGGTGGGGTGGCGAACCGCGAGGTATGCGAGTCGGCATCGTTTCGGACACGCACGACAATCTCGACGTGGTCGAACGGGCGGTCGAAGTCTTCGAATCAGCGAGCGTCGACGCCGTGATCCACTGCGGCGATATCGTGGCGCCCTTTTCGGCCACGCCCTTCGACGGCGAGTGGGACTTTTTCGCGGTGCGGGGCAACAACGACGGCGAGTGGGCGCTTTCTGACACCGTCGATGATGTCGGGACCGACCTCGGCGAGATGGGCGAACTGGAACTGGGCGGGGCGTCGGTCGCAGTGTATCACGGCACCAGCGGCCCTATCGTCGACGCACTCGTGGAGTGTGGCCGCTACGACTACGTCTGCCACGGCCACACCCACGAGTACGTTCACGAAGAGCGCGATGGAACCGTTCGAATCAATCCCGGCGGCATTCCGCTCGACGCCGCGCCCGAGACGCCCTACGCGGTCGTCCTCGACCCGGATTCGGGCGACCTGGAGCGGACCGCGCTGGTCGAGTGAGGGTCTTTGACTGACTGGACGGTTGCAGTCTCCGCGTGGCTGCGGACGCTATCGAGTCCGCAGACGATCCTGGGCGGTGAAAGCCCTCGGCCCGCTCGCTTCGAGATTTTGCACCTGTAACCGCAGACAGTGCCGCAACCGCGGTCGATCGTGTACGCTGAAAGCCCTCGGCCCGCTCGCGGGATCTGTGCGGGATATTCTCGCTCCTTCCGGTCGCTCGAATAGGGCCCACGCAGACCCCGCCACCGGCCCTCGCCCTTTCAGTCCACCAGGATCCCACACCGCCACCGCCCCGCACCGCGGCCGCGAGCCACACTCCTCCCCAGCCGATTGCGTTGCTCACTTCGTTGCGCTACTCATCCCTCGCACGGTACGTCGCGCCACAGCGGGCGCGACGGCGCGCGCCACCGTGGTTGTGTAGAATGGCCTCGATTTCACGTGGAACGAGAGAGCGAGCGCGAACTCAGGCGTGGTCGGGGCCGTCGGTACCGCCGCCGTCGGTGACGGCGGGCTGGGTCGGGGCGGTGCCGTGCAGTGACTGGCCGAGTTCGCCGTCGAGGCCGAGCGCTTCGTTGGTGGTGGTGACGCTTTCCTCGCGGTCGGCGAGGCCGGCGACGGCCCGAAGCGCGTCGACGTTCTCGGGAACGACGTCGGCCTCCTGGTGGATGGCCTGGAAGAGGTACAGTTCGCCGTCGTCGACGGTGATCGACTCGCCCCAGACGCAGTTCTCCCAACAGTCGCCGCGGGGGCGGCCGGCGTCCATCGCGAACTCCTTGAGCTTGCCCGCACCGTCGATGTGGAGGTAGTCGGGCATGACGTACAGCCGGGACTCGTCGGCGAGCAGGTCGCGCACGGCGGCGGCGTCGGGGTCGGATTCGAGGGTGACGTTGACGCCGTGAGTGTGCATCAGCGTCGCGGGGACTTTCAGCCCCATCGTGTCGATGTCGAGGTCGGGCAGCACGGTCCGCAGGTCGGGACCGTGGTGGGAAGGGATCGTGACGGGGTCGGGCAGCGTGTCGTTGATCGGGCCGCGGTCGGTCTGTCCGGGGTCGCCCCCGCGTCGGACGAGTGTCACGCGGACCTTCGCGATGCCGTAGGCCTCCGCGAGCGGAGTGAGCAGGCGCGCGAGCCCGGTCGTGTTGCAGGAGACGACACGGACGAACTCGGCGCCGCGGGCGTCGTCGTAGTTGGCGCGGGCGGTGAAGCTGGCGTCGGCGACGCTGGCGTCCTCGCCGCCCTGGAAGACGGCGGGGGTGCCGTGGCGGCTGTAGAGGCTCCGGTTCTCGAAGCCGACGCCGGCGGGCGTGGCGTCGACGACGACGTCACTGTTGGCGACGAGGTCGTCGACGGTGCCCGCGAGGTCGAATCCGGCCCTGTCGAACTCGTCGTCGCGCTCGCGGTAGGCCGTGTAGAGCGGATAGCCGCGCTCGGCGGCGACCGCCGCCTCGTAGTTCGGGCGTGTCTTCGCGACGCCCGCGACCGTCATGTCCGGCTGTGCGCGCACCGCGTCCGCGACGCGCTTGCCGATCGTTCCGAAGCCGTTGACGCCCACGTGGAGCATACCCCGTATTGTCCGAGCGTCGCTATAATTCTTTTCACAATTTAAACCGAGAAATTAACTCGGGTGCGAAAAACGAATTCGAGGAAAGGGAGCGTAAACAGCCGATAACGATGGGGGTGACCGGTGAGAGGGGCAGAACGAGCGGGAGAGAGAAGGAGGGACCATCGCCCGACGAGGCCCGGAGAGACGGAGTCCGGATCGACAGGCACGACAGGAATGGCGTCGCTTTTGTGACTGGCCGCGGGAGTCTCCCGCATGCACGAACGCGACCGAACCGCGACCGACCGCGGGGCCGTGCCGGCGCACGGCGGCGTGTCCGGTATCGCCCGACAGGAGGGGGATCGATGAAGATCGTCGACTACGAACTGTTCGAGGTGCCGCCGCGCTGGCTGTTCCTGCGTCTGGAGACCGATACCGGCCTCGTCGGCTGGGGCGAACCGGTCGTCGAGGGCCGTTCCCGGACGGTGAAAACCGCTGTCGAGGAGCTCCTCGACACCTACCTGCTCGGCGAGGACCCCCGCCGGATCGAGGACCACTGGCAGACGATGTACCGCGGCGGCTTCTACCGGGGTGGCCCCGTTCTCATGTCGGCCATCGCGGGTATCGACCAGGCGCTGTGGGACATCAAGGGCAAGCACCTGGAGGTCCCCGTCTACGAACTGCTGGGTGGGCCGGCCCGCGACCGGATCCGCGTGTACCAGTGGATCGGCGGCGACCGACCCGGGGACGTGGCCGAGGCAGCCCGCGAGAAGGTCGACGCGGGGTTCACCGCGCTGAAGATGAACGCGACGCCCGAGCTGCGCCGCGTCGACAACCCGGCGGCGGTCGAGGCAGCCGTCGACCGCCTCGGCGCGGTTCGTGAGGCGGTGGGCGACGAGGTGGATATCGGCGTCGACTTCCACGGTCGTGTCGCGAAATCGATGGCGAAGAAACTCGCGTCGGCGCTGGAGGTCCACGACCCGATGTTCGTCGAGGAACCGGTTCCGCCGGGCCACGAGGACGCCCTCCCCGCGATCGCGAATCACACCTCGACGCCCATCGCGACGGGCGAGCGTCTCTACTCGCGATGGGAGTTCAAGGAGGTCTTCGAGGACGGCGCGGTCGACGTGATTCAGCCCGACCTGTCTCACGCCGGCGGGATCAGCGAGGTCAAACGCATCGCGGCGATGGCCGAGGCCTACGACGTGGCGCTGGCCCCCCACTGCCCGCTGGGTCCAATCGCCCTGGCCTCGTGCATCCAGGTCGACGCCTGCGTCGGCAACGCACTCATCCAGGAGCAGAGCCTCGGTATCCACTACAACGAGGGCACTGACGAACTCGAATACCTCACGGACCCGTCGGTCTTCGAATACGACGACGGCTACGTGGACCTCCCCGACGACCCCGGTCTGGGTATCACCGTCGACGAGGGCGTCGTCCGCGAACGAGCAGAGCAGGAGGTCGACTGGCACAACCCTGTCTGGCGTCACGACGACGGCAGCGTCGCCGAGTGGTAAGACCGTTTGCAGCAGCTCTTGGCTCTGCCTCTCAGTCCTCACTCGTGATAATTGTTGTGGGGAGTTAATCACCGATGATTCTCGGGTGACCAGTGGGCGTTCCGCCCTGGCGACGCGGAGGAGAGCCCGGCGACGCCGATAGCAAACCCCATGTCGGCAGCCCGCAGAGTAGGGGGTATGCGAATCGAGAACAGCTTCATACCGGTCGACGGTGTGGGCGAACGGACCGAACGGACGCTCTGGGAGGCGGGCGTCACCCAGTGGGACGCCTTCGACGAGTCCGTCGTGGGCGAGCGCCGCGGTGAGCGGATCCGCGAGTTTATCGACACTGCGACGACCCGACTCGACGACGGCGACGCCCCTTTCTTCCGCCGAGCGTTCCCCGACGGGGCCCACTGGCGCTGTTACGAGAACTTCCGCGACGAGGCGTGCTTTCTGGACATCGAGACGACGGGGCTCGACCAGCACCGCGACGACGTGACCGTCGTCGGACTGCACTCTCCGGGTGAGACGGAAGCGCTCGTGGCAGGCCGTGACCTGACCGCTGACCGCCTCCAGCGCCGCCTCGACGACGCGAAACTCCTCGTCACGTTCAACGGGAAACGGTTCGACGTGCCGTTCCTCGAGACGGCCTTCGACGTGGACGTCGACGTGCCCCACGTCGACCTCATGTACCCGTGTCGGCGCCTGGACCTGACGGGTGGGCTGAAACCCATCGAGCGCGAGGTGGGCATCGACCGCGACCGCCCCGACCTCTCCGGCCAGGACGCCGTCCGACTCTGGCGCGAGTACGAACGCGGTGCCGACGGCGCCCTGGAGACGCTCGTCTCGTACAACCGAGACGACACCGAGAACCTCCGGGCGCTCGCCGACATCGTCACCGACCGCCTCGACAGCGACGTCTTCGGCCCCACCGACTGATCCGGTCGGCTGTGGCGATACACTGACCCCTGCTCGTCTGTCCCACCGTCCTCACTGGCACGGTTCGTCGTTGTCCTGCCACTCGCACCGACCGCCTCGCGTCTCCGTTCGGAGATGGCAGCGTCACCCGTGGCTCGACCAGCCTCGGTTCCCCGGTCGTTCGGGCAGCCGCCTTCTGCACCACGACCACTGACGACTTCCCTCTCAGTGTGACTGTCAGCGCCGTCTGTGACTGTTCCGCAGATCCGACATCTGTGGCCGGTCGCACTCCGTTTGGCACCCAAAAGCATAATTTTCGAGTAATATGTATCGGTCTGATACGGGCCGAACAGCGTTCTATCACACGAAGCAAAGCGGACAATTGTTCCGTATTACTGAACACACATTCTACCAGAATTCAACCTTCTCAGCGAGTATTGCGCCGGAATATCTCAGTCCTGGGCCCTCGAAAGACGTTCACGTTGTCGCCGGCCGATCGCCCGTTTTGTGGGCGTCGCGGACCCGTTAACCCGCGTACGTGAGCCGGGTCGTTCACGTAACGAGGCAAAAACGTGATCATCTATAATTAAATTACAGGGTTGTTATACGACGAGTGAATTCTATTTCGCCAAACATTCACTACGGTACGAGTAAAAATCTGTGTAAGGGCGATCCAGCGGGGCCTTCGGTCGTCGTACCGCACTCGCGAGCGTGGCGGGTACCGTGTCGAGACGGTCGCCACTGAGCGGGTGGCGTGCGGTGTGAAAAGGGGTGAACTGTGGCCGGCAGCCGTCGTGGGGTCAGACTTCGGTAACGCGCTGGTAGCTGTCGTCGAGGGCCTGTGCGTCCTCGGGGAGCAGGGCGACGACGACGTAGTCGGCGTACTGGGAGACGTAGTCGACGAGTCGCGCGATGCGGTCGGAGTCGATAGCCTCGATGGAGTCCAGCAGGAGGAACGGACAGGTCTCGTGGACCTCGTGGGTGAGATAGCCCGCGAGTGCGAAGATGAGGCCCGTGACCTCGCGTTCGGACTCGCTCAGGTGGTCGATGGTGTCCTCGTAGGTCGTCCCGTCGTCGGTGCTCCGGACGACGTGCAGGTCGAAGACGGACTGCTCGACCCGACGGCGGCCCTGTTTGACCGACTCCTGCTTGCGCTCGATCCAGATCCGTTCGAGGTTCTCGTACCCGAGCATCTCGAGGACTGACTCCATGTGGTCGTTGAACTGCTCGACGGCCTCGGTCTCGATTCGGTCGATGCGCGTCCGGAGGTCCTCGATGCGGTCCTGGATCTCCTCGTGGCGCTCTGTGAGTTCCTCACGCCGTTCGAGTTCGTCCTCGATGCGCTCGATCTCTTCGGTAACGTCTTCGAGGTTGCCCTGGAGACGCCCGAGTTCGAACTCCAGTTCGTTGGCCTCCCGGTGCAGGTCGAGCAGTTCGCCGTGGGTCTCGTCCTGGAGGTGTTCGACCTCCACTTCGAGCTCCTCGATCTCGTCTTCGAGGCGCTCGCGCTCGGCTTCGAGGTCGGTGACGCGCTCGCGCCGCCGTTCCAGTTCCGACTCCGCGCGCTCGATCCGTTCCTCGAGCTGGGAGCGCTGGCGTTTCTGTTCCTCGTAGGTCGCCTTCTCGGTCTTGAGCTCGTCTATCTCCGACTGGAGGTCCTGGCGCTTCTGGAGCTTCTCCTGGCGGAGGTCGCGGATGCGGTCGAGTGTCGACTCGACGTCGGCCTGGTCGACCTCGCTCCCACAGGTCCAGCAGACGACCTGGTCCTCGACGAGGCGGTCGGTCACCGGGCCGTCGTCCTCGCCGCGCAACGCCGCGACAACGTCTGAACTCGTCCCGTCGAGCATCTCCTCGTTGAACTGGATGACCTTCTGAAGTTCGTTGACGGTCGTGTCCAGCGCCTGGCGCTGGTCGCGCAAGCGTTCGATGCGTTCCTCGACGTTCGAGACGTCCCCCGACACCTCCGTCGGCAGGTCCTCGAGCTCGGTCTCGACGTCCTCGATCTCGCTCTCGAGCGCCGAGATGCTCTCGCGCTCGCTCTCGATGTTGTAGCGGACGTCCTCGAGGTCCGACCGCGCCTCGCGGAACGACGCCAGCGCGTCCTCGAGTTCGGCCTTCTGGTCGCGGGTCGACCCCACGTCCTGGTCGGCCTCCTCGATGGCCTCCTTGGTCTCTTCGAGCGTCTCGCGTTTCTCCTCGATCTCGCTTTCGAGGTCCTGGCGTTCGCCCTCGAGTTCGGGGAGCTGGCGGCGCAGCGACTGGAGGTCCTCGAGTCGCTGCTTGACCTCCTGGCGCTCCGTCTGGAGCTCGTCGATCTGGCCTTCGATGGCGGTCGTGTCGACCGGCCGCATGATGAGTTCGCGTAGGTTCTCGGTCAGTTCGACTGCCCGCCGCGCCTCGTTCGATTCGAGCAGGAAAACGAAGAGATCCGCGAGTTCGGAGTCGTCGAGATAGGGGTCGCCGTCGGTGACCACCGTCCCGTTCTGCCGGACCAGGTCGCGGGTGTAGGTCTCGTCGCCGACGGTCAGCTCCACGTGTCCCTCGTCTGCGTCGCCTTTCAGCGAAACGTCGTCGCTTCCCAGTCCGGCCATGATCGCCTGCAACAGCGACGTCCGGTTCGTCGCGTTTCGCCCTGTGAGGATCGTCACACCCGACGAGAACGTCACGTCGGTTTCGTCGATCCCCCCGACGTTCTCGACGGCAACTGATACGGTCCCCACTACTGATTCGGTCGCGCCCATACTACCTCATGTCCGCTACCCATGCTTAAAATTACTGTACCACGCTCAGCGGGAATATCCCGCCGCACTCTGTTGGTTTTCGGTCGCCGATCGTCGGCGTCGTGCCTGCCGGTCTCACCAATTACATACATACTGGTGTAATCTCACTCTGAACCTGCGTTCGTGTTCGTGCGACACTGGCAGGCCCCTGTCTCGATCAGTTCGATGGGGTCGTACTGTCGGCCGCAGTCCTCACAGACCACCTGAACGTCCGCGATGACGTTCACGGGGCCGACGTCCAGTCGGTCGGTCGACTGGAGGTTTTCGACGTTGCGCCGGGTCACCGCCGTCAGGCGACTCGTGAGTCGCTGGATGGTCTCGACGGACTTCTCGCGTTGCTGGTCGTCGTCCGAGTCCGGATATTCGACGCCGCGGTACTCTCGCAGGTAGGTGTGGATGGCGTAGTGGCTGACGAAATCGTTCTCCATGCTCTCGACGTCGACGCCCTCGCGCTCCAGGCGGTTGCGCGCCTGTGTACGCGCCCCTTCGGTCACGTCGTCGCCCGTCAGCAGTTCGTAGGTGTTCTCCAGTTCCCCCTGCAGCGTGACGACGTTGGCCTCGTTCATCGCGCTCTCCATGACCTGTCTGTTGAAGTGGTCGGCGAGGTCGCGCAGGCTCTGTTGCTCGCGCCCGTCGCCGATCCAGCGACGCTCGAGTTCGTCGCCAAGCCCCTCGAGGTCGTAGTCGCGTATCACGCGCTCGACCTTGTTGTCCGGCCGCTCCGACTGACGATTGCTCATCGCCACGAGGATACTCAGGACTCCGGGATAGGTCTTCCGCTCGCATGCTTGGATCGCACCACTGAACGACACTCACAACATCGGATTGATATTATATTTCTCGGTATTATTCGCTATCATACCAGGATTAGTATCTTTCATGTCGGCAGGCTGTGCTCGCAGGACTGACTCGGGCACGACCACGGATTTCGGCCCAGACAGCAATGACGGTCGAGGGTGATACATCCCGTACTGAGCCGTTGGGCCGCAAAATCGGCTATTTACAGCCTTTCGACGCTCGAACGTCTGTTTATCTCGAAAGCGCGGCATCCGTACGGATTGCTCTTTCTGAGGGTTGGAGTAGCGGTTCGATTCCCGAATATTTCGGACGTAACTACATTATATTTTTCTGTAACTATTGGCTACGGATCGTCGGGGGCGATGCGGGTCAGACGCATCGCGTTGCCGGTGACGACGGTGGTCATCCCGACGTCGCCGGCGAGGACGACGAACCACAGCGGGACGGTCACGCCGGGCAGTGGGATCGCGACTGCGAGCGCGGCTTTGACGAGGAGACTGCCCCAGACGTTCTGGCGGATGACGCCGTTGCCGGTGCGGGCGAGGCGATGGAGGTAGGGTAATTTCGAAAGGTCGTCGCCCATCAGCGCGATGTCCGCTGTCTCGATGGCGGTGTCTGTGCCCGCGGCACCCATCGCCACGCCTACCGAGGCCGTCGCCAGCGCGGGCGCGTCGTTGATGCCGTCGCCGACCATCGCGACCGTGCCGTACTCCTCGCGCAGCGTCTCGACGCGTTCGACTTTCTGTTCGGGCAGCAGGTCCGCGGCGACCTCGTCGACGCCAACCGCGTCGCCGACGGCGCGGGCGGTCCGCTCGTTGTCGCCGGTGAGCATCGCCAGGTGTGCGACGCCGCCAGCGCGCAGTCGCTCGACCGTCCGGCGCGCCTCCGGGCGCACTTCGTCGGCGATGGCGACGACGCCCTCTATCTCGTCGGCCGTCCCGACGAGAACGACCGTCTTCCCGTCGGACTGGAGCCGCGGGATCGTATCCGCGAGCAGGTCCAGACAGTTCGCGCGGTCGTCGCAAAGTGCCCGGGTGTCGTCCACGGCGACCCCACCGTCGGACTCACGGTCCGACGAGGGACCGGTCGCGCCGCCCACGAACCCGCCGTCGGTCGTCAGGTGGACGTGGTCCAGGTCGAAGCCCAGGTCGGCGAAGAGGCCGGGCTTGCCGGCGTAGTGGGTCTCACCGTCCAGGTCCGCGCGGACGCCCTTGCCCGTGATCGACTCGAAGTCGGCGACCTCCCGGTCGGGAGCCCCGTGCTCGCCCGCGGCATCGACGATGGCGTCGGCGATGGGATGCTCACTCCGGCGTTCGAGCGCGCTCGCACAGGCGAGCACGTCGCCCTCCGAAGTACCGTTGAGGCCGACCACATCGGTGACGCGTAGTTCGCCAGTCGTGAGCGTCCCGGTCTTGTCGAAGGCGACGGCGTCGACCTCGCCCATCCGTTCGAGGTGGTCGCCGCCCTTGATCAGGACGCCGTGTTCCGCCGCGCTCGTGACGCCCGACACGACGGTCACGGGCGTCGAGATGACGAACGCGCAGGGGCAGGCGATGACGAGCAGCGAGATGCCGCGGACGAACCAGGCCGTCCACCCGCCGAACAGGAGCGGTGCGACGAAGAGAGCGACGAGCGCCCCGGCGACGACCACCGGCGTGTAGTAGTCGGCGAAGCGCTCGACGAACTGCTCGCGGTCGGTCTTGTTCGATTCGGCGTCCGCCACGAGGTCGACGATCCGCGCGATGGTCGTGTCGTCGGCCGCGGCGGTCGTCTCGACTTCGAGATAGCCGCCCTCGTTGATCGTTCCGGCGAACACCTCGTCGCCGACCCCCTTGTCGACGGGGACGCTCTCGCCGGTGATCGGCGCCTGGTCGACCGCACTCGTCCCCTCGCGGACGACGCCGTCCATCGGGATCTTCTCGCCCGGTTCGACCAGCACCGTCTCGCCCACGGCGATCGATTCGACGGGCACTGTCTCGCGCTCGTCGTCGCGTCTGACCGTCGCCACGTCCGGCGAGAGTTCGAGCAGTTCGGTGAGCGAATCGCGGGCGCGGTCGACCGAGTACCGCTCCAGCAACTCGGCGACGTTGAACAGGAAGGCGAGCGACGCGGCCTCGACGTAGTAGCCCAGGTCGGGCACGACCAGCGAGAGACCGGTCGCGCTCAGGATGGCCGCCGACATCAGGAAGTCGATGTCGAGCGAGCGCATCCGGAGCGAGTAGTAGCCGTTGCGGACGATGATCGCACCGCCCGCGACGATGCCGACGAGATACAGCGCGTCTGCGAGCAGCAGTTCCCGTTCGGCCAACGCCACGAGCGCCCCGTTGGCGCCCGGCAGACCGAACTGGACGAGCACGCCTAGCCCCAGGAAGAGGCCGCTGACCCAAGTCTTCCTCGCGCGCGAACTCGTCCAGACGCTTCCGTCGTCGCGCTCGCCGCCTGCTTCCTCGGCGGATTCGTCACCGCTGTCGACGCTTGTCACCTCGTAGCCCACGCCCTCGACCGCCGCGATGAGGCTCTCGGCGGTCACGCTCGCGTCGTGGGCGACCGTGACCCGGCCGGTCGTGGGACTCGTCTCGACGCGCTGGACGCCGTCGACGCTCGCCAGCGCTCGGTCGACCTTGTCCGCACAGGACGAACAGTCCATTTCAGGCACGTCGAAGAGACGCTCGGTCGCGTCGCGGTCGTCCGCAGTCGCGGCATCCCCCGGCACTGTGGAACCGCCGGTCCCGGCATCGCTTGCGGTCGCGGCGCCGGTGTTTCCGTGACTACGATCGGAGCCGGCGTCGCCGTGGGTGTGGTCGTGGCCGCTGTCACCGTGGGTGTGGCCGTGGCCGCTGTCGACGTCGGTGTGGCCCGCAGACTCCGCGTCGTCGTCCGGGTCGCCTTGGCCACCTGTGGTCATATTCGGAGCTAGACGGCGTTCGCATATTAACCCCGCTGCTACGGATCCGGGGTGAATTAATTCCAATTATTATTGCGACGGCTCTGAGTTAACAACCTCACCTCAGTGCTCGGCGTCTGTACCGTCGCCGTCGTCCAGATCCCAGACGTTCTCCTCGTCGCTGCCGGGGGCCTGGAAATCGTGGTGCCGGATCCAGGCCGCCCAGGCGGCGACGATGGCGCCGCCGTAGCCCATGACCCAGATGGCGTAGCGGAGCGTGTCGGGGCCGTTCGGTCCGATGAGGCTGACCAGTTGCCCGGTCAGGATGATGCCGACCAACAGCGCGAGCGCCAGGGCCGCGTCGAACTTGTCCATTACCGACTGGTATGGCCTCTCGGGACGTAAGCGACTCGATCCCGTGCCCGACATGCCGTGCAACCACCACGATCGAACTGTTTATGAGCCTACCAGACAGCAGCGAGATACCTGCAATGTCGGAACTGTACGGACCGGTCGAGTGGTCGACGCGGCGGTTCGATCTGCCGAAGTCCACCGTTGTGACCGCCGAAGGCGGTCGTGTCCACCTGAAGCGGCCCTCCCCGAACCGTCACCGGCTGCGAATCGCGCAGGCGCTCGGGACCATCGCTATCTTCTTCTTTGGGATATTTCCCGAGATAGTCGCTCCCTCGGTCGAGTCGGTGCTCGGAACGGCCGCTGCGTCAGGCTATCGAGAGTCCGCAAATATCCTCGAGACAGTCGCTATCATCAGCAGTGCCGCGCTCGCTCTACAGTATTGGAGACGTGCCCCCGCCGACGAGGAGTCGGTGACGGCTTCGGAGGCCACCGTTGACCCGGACGCGACGGTCGAACCACACGAGATCAGCGAGGTGACGATCGAGGACAGGCAGTCGATCGTCGCGGAGAAGGCGCGACTCACGCTCTCGACGCCCGACCGAGACCATCGGCTCGTCGGACAGAAATCCGAACTAAAAGACCTCTACGACCACATCGACGGGCGAGGGACCCGGTCCGACAACCGTCCCGAGCCTGACGACCGTCCCGAGCGCGCGTCGGCCGCTGGCGATGCGGTCGAACTTGCCGAGAACTGGCCGGCGGGCTCGCTTCGAGCTGTCCCGACCGCAGCCGACACCGCGCCCGCAACAGCAGTCGACCCGGGGAGCTGGAAACCCTCGCCCTGCTCGCCAGATCCCCGCTCGCATCGGGGCTTCCCGCTGTGCGACCACGCCACGTTTGAGCCTCGCCTGTCTCGCCCTTCCAGTGCCCGGGGATCTGTCCGTGGCGTCGGGCGTACGGTCGTTCGGGTTGCATTGACCGGTCTATTTTTATATGGCGAATCAAGCTGTATAATACAATTACTCAGAACAGCTGCGGTGTTTCAGTCACCGAAACCTGCGGTGGGGAGTTGTCCGGGTTCTGATCGCGCGCAACGGATCGGGTTCCGGATCACTGTCCGGCGTACTCGAAGTAGTCGACGGTCTAGATGCCGACGCGGACCCACGAGCGGTCGTCGCGTTCCCCGGCGACGACCTGGATGTCGTCGGAGTCGGCGATGGTCAGAAAGCGGAGCCGACGCGGTGCCCCGGCCTCGGGGTGAGAGTCGAGTCTGACAATCTCAGTCATCTGTTCCCGACCCAGTCGCGTGGCGTACCGATCACCGGTTGCAGGCTGATCGCTACTATGTCCCTTTCAGAGCGCTCGGGACGACTATTGTCGCTATTGGGGCCCAGTTCGGTTCCGAGGAGTTCGGACGTGTCCCCGGCTCCGGTCCGTGATTTTTCCAGTCGAGAAAAGGGGGTTCGAACGCTGGCACGACTTCTCGGGCGGTTCCACGTGTCGGTCATCACCAGCCGCGCCGGGGTGACGGACCGTTCGACTCCGAAACCGGACTCGAAAACAGTAATGAAATCTATATGATGTCGAACGTTACCAGATATATATCTTTTCTACCCGTTGGCTCCTGTCCGAACCACGGCATGGGTGACTGTTCGACGAACCGTCACAGTCGGGTGCTTCTGAGACGACCGCTATAGCTGGAAATACGGATAGAATTCGGTTCTGACTATTGTTCTCCGTCACAGAGATCGACCCGAAGCGTTCGCCGTTCCCCTCGACCGTGACCGATGTGGCCCCGAACCGGCAAACCCTCCCCACGTCCATGTTCTCGACACTCTCCGCACTCTACTTACCGCAGTCAGCGTCTAATCGCCGGAACATCGGAATGTCCGGTATCCGGCCGTCGCCACGACGCCGCTGAACGACCGAGGAGGACGGCGGAATAGCTATTTGCTATCAGAAATATATACACGTCCGATAGGAACGGGGAAGCGGGGGTGTCGGATCATTTGATACACGTCGTCCATCCAGGGGTCCTCCTCGTCTTCGGGGATCGGGCCCATCATCTCGTCCCAGCCCGCCTGGGCGTCGCTCTCGGCCATGACCTCGCGGACCGGCCGGGGAAACCGCTCGCGGCGACACCGTGGCGGCCGCTCGAGCCGTCGCCGCGAGACAGGCAGGGCGGATTGTCGCAGGGACAGAGCCTGCCGGGCGATACGGAACCGCGAACAGCGACCCGCTTTCTGCCCTGTGCGTTCGTGTCGAGGTCCGCAGGCCTCGCGACTCCGGGAGCGAATCGCGTGACCGATGGCGACGGAGGCGAGAAAGCGACCAGTAGCGCCGCCGTACCGGTTCGGGTGTGGAGGGCCGAAGCCGGGGAGCACAGACCGGCGAGGGCTGGCGTGTGACCGTCGGAGACAGGGACCGGATCGGCCGGGCCCGACGAGTCGGGGGACAGAGACCCGCGGTTCACACCGACCGTGCGCCGACCCGAGAGCGTATCGGGCGAACCAGCAGGCGTGGTGTACCGCTGCGCACAGGCCGACTGCGGGCGTATCGTAGTGCGACCCGGGAATGCAAAGAACCCCCTCCGGTGTTTCGGCGAGTGAAACGCTCCAGAACGGCCTCCACTGGGGCCGCTCGACGTGACGACCCGGGCGCGCGACGATGTCTCCGCCACTCGCCGCGCGGAGACGACGCGACTCTCGGCGGTTTTCGATGTAGGTCGCCGTTCGAGTTTGTACTACTAGACTGGGCTGTTCTCGGAATGAAGATTGCTAGCGTGGAGAGCAATGATGGGTGGACGACATAGATCGAATCGTGATGAACGTCCCCGACATCGTGTACACGACCGTGCTAGTGGCAGCGAACATGGGCACTGCCGGCGTGATGTACGCCCTCGGTAACCCGGTTTTCACCGTCATACTCGCAGTCGTCGGACTCGTCGTCCTCGGGACGGCGCTACTGGCCAGTCCACAGACGTCTCGCTCCGGTTCGACGACGCGCGAGTTGAGCAGTTGAGTCTGAGACCACTCGGATTTGAACTCGACTGCGAGACTCACTGCGTTCGTCTCGCGCAGTTCAAATCCTCGGGGTGCATGATTTACTCCTCGCGTCCGCTCGTCGCAAAATAATGGGCCCACTCGGATTTGAACCAAGGACGAAGCGGTTATGAGCCGCTCTCTCTAACCAGACTGAGATATGGGCCCTCGCATCCGTCGCTTTTCCTCGCCGCTCCTTTAGCCTATCGGGTTCGGCCACCGTCCCCGATGTCTCGCCCGTCGGAGGTCGGCAATCGGCCCGGACTTTTAGCCCCTCGACGTCGAAAGCGCGGGTATGGAGTTCGAGGTGATCCAGGGGGACATCGCTGAACAGCGAGCGGACGCGCTGATCAACGCCGCGGGGACGAGTCTGCGGATGGGCAGCGGTGTCGCCGGCGCGCTCCGCCGGGCGGCGGGCGGCCCGATCAACGAGGCGGCCATCGAACAGGGCCCGGTCGAACTCGGCGGCGTCGCAGTCACCGACGCCTACGACCTGAACGCCGAGTACGTAATCCACGCCGCCGCGATGCCCCACTTCGGCGATGGCCGCGCCACGCGCTCGTCGGTCCGCGACGCCACTCGCAACGCCCTCGCGAAAGCCGACGAACTCGGCTGCGCGTCGGTCGTCCTGCCCGTCCTCGGCACCGGCGCCGCCGGCCTTGACTTCGAGGACGGCGCCCGCGCGGTCTGCAAGGCGATCCGTGACTACGAACCAGCGGGTCTGCCGAAAGTGCAGGTCATCGCCTACTCCGACGATGAGTTCGCCACGCTGGAACGCGTCGCCGACGAGGTGACGCACTGAGTCTGTGTCCCGGGAGCGGCTCGGCGCTGTTCGAAGCGGAGCGACCGCGAACGGTAAAATAACGCCCGCACGAAGACCGAAAGAACGGCCACGAACAGCATGAAAGCCCCGACCCGTTCGACCGCCGGGGACTCGCTGTGCTCCTCGGCCTGCGGCCTGCGGTGCTTGCGTCGTCCGGGACGGGCCGAGCGGGCGGGGGCTTTCACGCTGTTTGCGGTACTGTCCCAGAAACCAAGGCAGCACTGTTTCGGCCAGTCAGAGACGGCACATCGACAGTTCAACAGCGAACCGGAACCCCTCCGTTCTACACCTCTCGATCCGCCGTTTCACGGATCAACTCGGCCAGGTCGTCCCGAGACCACCTTTTCGGCTCGGGGCCGCGGTCGCGGCCCCTCGCGCAAAAAGCTGGACCAAAAATTCCGCTCCTACACCTCTCGATCCGCCGTCTCACGGATCAACTCGGCCAGGTCGTCCCAGAAGCCGTCGACGTACTTTTCGGCGTCGTCGATGGTCGGGCGTGCGTTGGTCTCGTTGACGACGGCGCGGTCGTCGGTCACGAGCAGATCGATACCGACGAACGGAATGTCCAGCGTGTCGGCCGCTCGCTCGGCGAGGGCGCGCAGTTCGGGGTCGAGGTCGACGCGGGTCGCTTCGGCACCGCGATGGACGTTGTGCTTCCACTGCCCCGCAGCGAGGGCCTCGTCGGGGAGGCGCCGCTCGACCGCACCGACGTACTCGCCGTCGAGGACCATCACGCGGTAGTCGGTGGCGTCGGGGAGAAACTCCTGTATCAGGTAGGACTTGTCACCGGTCGCCTGGAAGTCGTGGACCAGGTCGAGGTAGTCGACGACGCCGAGAAAGGAGTCGCGGTCGGCGGCCTTTGCGACGCCGATCCCGCGCGTCGTCGAGTTGGGCTTGAGGACGACCGGTGGGTCGAAGCGGTCGTACGCGGCGACGAGATCCGACTGGTCGGCCGGGTTGGAGACGACGACGGTCTCGGGAACCGGGACGCCTGCCTGCGACAGCCGGGCGATGGCACCGCCCTTGTTGCGCGAGCGGAGGACCGCCTCGCGGTCGTTGACCCAGGGCACGCCGAGGACGGCGTCGGCGACCCCACCCTCCATGAGTCGCGGCGGGAAGACGAAGCCGGCGTCGAAGGCCCCCCACGGCGGATCGTCGAGCGGGATCGTCCGGTAGCGCGTCTGGACGTGTTCGACCGCGATGTCCCGGGCCGCGAGCGGGTCGCCCATCCGCTCGTAGGTTTCTGCGTCTGTCGCGACCGCCAGCCGGAGCATGGTCTCGCTTGTGACGAAGCGCACTTAGCCGCTCCGACGGCGGATGGGTGCGGAGCGACAGACCGGTGCGGAGTGACAGGCTGGAGCGGTGGACTCGACAGTGGAGAGGCGAGAGCAGGCGATAAAACGAACCGGGACTTACCTGATCAGGAGTTCGTCGCCGCGTTCGACCGTGATCCGGCACGGCGGGGTGATCTTGTTGTAGGCGCGGCGGTAGGCTTCCTTGACGGCCTCGGCCTGGTCGACATCACAGTAGGCCGTGAACAGCCGCTCGCCCGCCTGGATGCGCGCGGCGGTGCCGACGATCTTGCCGAACGACTGGCGCATGCCGTCGGAGACACGGTCGGCGCCAGCACCGGTCGCCTGCTTGTTCTCGCGGATGACCTGGTGGGGGAACTTCCGGAGGACCATCTTGTAGTTGCCCTCACCGAGTTCCTTGATCAGGTGACGGTTCGCCGAGAGGCGCGAGGACTCCATCGAGCCGTGGCGGAGCTGGACGGCCTCCTCGACGACCAGCGAGATCTGGACCGGGTAGTCGTCGGGGTCGGACTCCTTGTCGCCCATCTGGTGCTGTGCGATCTTCGAGCCGGGAATACCCGTGATGTACTCCCGTCGGGTGTACGCGGGCTTGTCGATGTCCCGGTACATCGAGGCTGGTTTCTCGGCCATAGTCTTGGTGTAGACGAACCACAGCGCGTGGATAAAGCCTTCGAACCGGCCCCGCCCTGCGAATCCCTCGCTCACGGACGACCGCGGGCGCGTCGGCGCCGTCGGTCGTCTCGACGGCGGTCACTCCTCGACGCCGGGGAACGAGTCACGGTCGAGTCGGTCGCATTCGGCGGCGATACCGCCGGCGTCGAGGACCCGCACGTCGTGGTCGGCGGCGCGCTCGCGAGCGGTGGCCGACAGCGGCGCGGCGCTGACCAGCGCTGCCACGTCGGCCTCTTCGGTCCGGTCGAGCGACGCTGCATAGCGCTCGACCGACGCTGCGTCGACCGCTTCCACCTCGTCTGGATGGGCTGTCCACACGCAGACGGTGACGCCCACTGGCCCGTCTGCCTCGGCGATCAGGTCGTACTTGCGGTCGCCGCCGCCATCGAAGACAGCCGTCGACCAGCCGTGGTCGCGAAACAGCGCCGCCACGAACGCCGGGAATCGGTCGGAGTCGACCGCGGCCGGATCGACGGATTCCGGTTCCTCGCGTTCTGCCGGCGAGTCACTCTCACGCTCGGGGTCCGCCTGTCCGGTATCCGTCTCGTCGTCATCGGTTTCGGGGGCGATGGCGTTCTCACCGCCGGTGCCGTCAGTCTCGTCGCTCCGATCGACGATGGGCGTCGGCTTGTCCGTGACGACGCCGCCATCGGCGTCCGCCGCGGGTGGGTCGACGGACGCCAGCGTCTCGCGGTAGTCTTCGACCGCCGCCGCGACCGCGTCGACCTCGTCGGTCGCACCGGGCGCTCGTTCGCCGGCGACCTCGCGGGCGTCAGCCAGCGCCGCCTCGGCGCGTTCGACGGCTGCCCGAGCGACCGGCGGTTCGGTCGCCGGATCGGCCGCGTCGTCGAGCGCCTCCCTGGCACGGTCGCAGTGGGCCTCGACCAGGCGACTGGCGGCGGTCGCGAGCGCCTCACGCGCGGACTCCCGGTCGCCGGCGAACCGCGGCTCCTCTCGCCCCCAGTCCAGCGCGAGCAGTCCCTCGTAGCGCTCGACTGCGACCGCCCACCGTTCGGCTGCGGTCTCCGCGTCCTCGGCCGACCGGGCCAGTTCCGCGGCGTGCTCAGCCCGGTCACGGGGCGCCTCAGTGAGGCGGTCACACTCGACTGAGAGGGTCGCCAGCCGGCGCTCCAGCAGGTCGTCGGTCGGCCGGTCGGCGTCGGTCGCGAGCGCGCGCTCGTAGCTTTCGACCGCCGTCTCGAAGTGGTCGTAGGCGCGTTCGAACTCGTGGTCGTCCCAGCGAGTGTGGCCGCGTTCGCGCGCCTGCTCGGCTCGCTCGGCGTGTGCCCGCCGCTCTAGCGCGGCGACGGCGGCGTCGACCTCGTCGGCGCGCTCGCCGACGACGGCCGCCGACCCGGGCAATGCCGACGCGGCCTCACGTGCCTCGGCCAACCGGTCGGTCACGTCCCCGACGGCCGCGAGCACGACGTCGATATCGCCGGCCTCGAACGCCTCGCCGATCCGGTCGACGGTCGACTCCGCGCGCTCGAGGCGCCGCTCGGCGCGCGTCCAGATCCCCACCGCTGCGTCGGCGAACTCCCTGACCGGATCCAGGTCGCCGCGGCAGGCGAACCGATAGGTTGTGTCCGCGACTGTCTCGACGACGAACGTGTCACCGCGGAAGCCGCCCTCGACGGTTCGAACGTCCACGACGTCCGCGAGCGGCACCGAACAGGCACAGTCGTCCCCAGCGTCGGCGGCCGCGGACCCGGTGACCGACCTACCCCCGGCACCGACCGACGACAGCGCGCTCACGTTACCGGCGCCGCCGACGGCGAACAGGATGCGCACGTCTGTCACGAGCGCCAGTGCACTGTAGTCGCCGCCCGGTTCGACCGTCTCCTCACCGCCTGGAGAAGTCAGTTCAACGCCGCGTTTCGCGTTTCGGAGAACGTATTCGGGCGTCTCGTGGTCGTCGAGGTACGCCGCGAGCGGGCGGTCGGCGAGCAGGCCGCTCCCGATGAGGCCGCCGCCGCCCGTTTCGGTCAGGACCGCCGGTTCGGGTCCCGTCTGACTGACGTCGATGACGTGGTCCATGGTCCCCACCCCAGGGGAACTGACCTGAAGATAGTCTCGCTGACACAAAAAACCCCGTGTCCCGGAAGTCGTCGTGAACCGTACTCACGTTGAGGAGGCAGGCAGCGCGGTCGACGTTCGACCGGTTACACGCGGGTCACTGGTGCGCTTTTGGGTGTGGCGACCATACGAACGATACCCATGAACAGACTCGTCGACGGCGAGTGGCGAACGGACGCGCACGAACTGACTAACGAGGACGGAGAGTTCGAGCGCCAGACGACGACCTTTCGGGGCGAGGTTCGCGACGACCCAGACGCCCGGTTTCGGCCCGAACCCGGTCGCTATCATCTCTACGTCTCCTACGCCTGCCCGTGGGCCCACCGCACGCTCCTCGTGCGGTCGCTGAAGGGGCTCGAAGACGCCATCTCGGTCGACATCGTCGACCCCTTCCGCGCCGACGACGGCTGGCAGTTCACTCCCGAGAAAGAGGGCTGTACCGAGGAGTCGCTCTACGGGGCGGACTCCCTCCGGGAACTCTACCAGCGGGCCGACCCGGACGCGAACTGCCGCGTGACGGTCCCGGTGCTGTGGGACACACACGAAGAGACCATCGTCAACAACGAGTCCGCGGAGATCCTGCGGCTGCTCGACACCGAGTTCGACGATGTCGCCGAACGCGATGTCGACCTCTATCCCGAGGGCTACCGGGACGAGATCGACCGGATCATCGACGACATCTACGAGCCGATCAACAACGGCGTCTATCGGGCTGGCTTCGCCAGTTCCCAGCAGGCCTACGACAGGGCCATCGACGACCTGTTCGACGCGCTGGACCACTGGGACGCGGTGCTCGACGACCAGCGCTACCTCGCCGGCGACCGCCTGACCGAGGCCGACCTCTGCATGTTCACGACGCTGGTCCGCTTCGACCACGTCTACCACACCCACTTCAAATGCAACGTCAAAGCGATCCACGAGTACGACAGCCTCTGGCCGTACCTGCGCGACCTCTATCAGACGCCCGGCGTCGCCGAGACGGTGGACATGGACCACATCACAGAGCACTACTACACGACCCACCCGGACGTGAATCCGAAGCGGCTGATCGCCCGCGGCCCGGACCTCGACTTCGAGGCGCCCCACGACCGCGACGAACTGCCGGGCGGGCCGCCGGCCGAACTGCTACCGCTGGCGTGACACTGCACTCGACGACCGGAACGGCGCCGGCAGTGCGACACCGACGGCGGCGAGGACGGCCGCAGCCGAAAGGCGGTAGGTCGGGGCGACGAACGGGTGAGCTATGACTCGCGTCTCCGTGGGGAGTCGACTCCACTTCGGGTTCCAGAACCTCTCGCTGGCCCACAGGCGCCTCTACGGCGGCGTCGGCGTCGCCCTCGCCGAGCCACGACTGGAACTGCGCGCCGAGCGGAGCGAGACGGTCGACTGCGACGACGAGGCCGCCCGCGAGTACGTCGCGGCGGTCGTCGACCACCTCGACGTACCGGGCGCGCGGGTCCGCGTCGACGACGACCTCCCGCGCCACGCCGGCCTCGGGAGCGGAACTCAGCTCGCGCTGGCGAGTCTCGTCGCGGTCGCGGGCGCCTACGACCGGTCGGTCGACCCGCGGGCCGTCGCGCCCGAACTGGGCCGGGGCGGACGGAGCGGTATCGGCGTCGCAACCTTCGAGGGCGGCGGCTTCGTCGTCGACGGCGGGCACCCCACCGAGCTGTTCACCACCGCCGCACCCGAGCGCGGCGAGTGGACAGTTCCACCGGTCGTCGCGCGTCACGAACTCCCCGACGACTGGCGGTTCGTCCTCGTGGTCCCGGACGTTTCTGACGGTCGCAGTGGGGAGGAGGAAGACCAGAGCATGCGTACCGTCGTCGAGCGGGCGGACCCGACCCTCGCCGAAGACGTCGCGCAACTTGTCACCCAGCATCTTTTGCCCGCAGTGGCCTCGGGCGACCGGACTGCCTTCGGGGCCGCAGTGAACAGGCTCGGACGGCTCAACGGCGCGTGGTACGCCGACGAACAGGGCGGCGTCTACCGACCGCCCGCAGGCGAACTGGTCGCGGGACTCGCCGACGAGTCCGCGGTGGCCGGCGCGGGCCAGTCCTCGTGGGGCCCGACCGTCTACGCGCTGACCGGTGTCGACGAGGCCGAGCGGGTCGCCGACGCCGCACGAGACGCGCTGACCGACACCGACCACGAGGGGCACGTCCGTGTCGCCGCGCCGCGGAATCACGGTGCTGTCGTCGACGAGTGACGCGCCCGCCGGGGGGCGCGTCGGTTGCCCATCGACCTGACGGCTGGCGTCGACTCGTCGGTGTCCGCGTCGGCGTAACTGGTAAGCAGCCGGCGACGAATGATGGGAGCATGGAGCGACTACCCTTCGGTATCCGCCAGCTGGACACGACGATTCAGGGGGGCGCACCGCCGGGGAGCGTCGTCCTCCTGGCGGGCGAGGGGGGCGCCGGTTCGCGGGAGTTCCTGTACACGAGCGCGGTGATGAACGCGCTGGCACAGGTCGATTCGGAGCGTCACGAACTGTACTACGGCGACCTCGAACCGAGCGCTCGACTGCCCGACGAGGTCCACTACGTCTCTTTCACAGAGAGCAAGCGACGCTTTCGCGAGGAGGTCGACATGACGATGGAGTCGGAGATCGTCGACGCTGGCGTCGACGGCATCACCTATCACGACCTCTCCGAGCAGTACTTCCACCAGAGCCCGGTGCCGCGGGACTGGTACGCCGAGCAGACTGCGGACATCACCGAACTGCGAGCGCGCCACGAGCGCGACGACATCCTCGGGGAACTCGGGGAGATCCTCACCAGCCACGCCGCGGGTAACCTCGTCGTCATCGATTCGCTGACCGACCTCATCTCCACCGCCGGCCGCGACCAGGACCTGGACTGGTCGGACGTCGCATTCCTCGTCAAAGGACTGCAGAAGGGCGCCGACGCCTGGGACGGGTTGGTGCTCGTCCACCTCAACAGTGAGACGGTCACCCCGACCGAGTACGGCCAGCTCGTCGACGGCGTCAACGGCACGCTGGAGTTCGAGTGGGCCAGCGGCGGCTCGACCCGCGCACGGACGCTCGTCGTCAAACAGTTCCGGGGCGTCCTCTCGGGTATCGAAGACGAAGACATCGTCCAGTTCGAGACGGAGATCGGTGACGGCGGTTTCGACATCAGCGACATCCGAAAGATCCGATAGCGATATCGGGCGACCGAAGTCGCGGCGTCCAGTCGCCGGAACGTGTGGCGGTCCCGGGCCGCAGCCGGCTGCCGCTCGGTCGCTTCGATTTCCGAGAATGGGCGGGCAACTCTTAACTACCTCGTCGCGTCACTCGAAGTAATGGCGAGTGAGTCGTCCGACGAGGGGGTTTCGATGTCGCTGCCGGCCGACCTGTCGGAGTGGGTCGACCGGAAAGCGGCCGACCTCGGCGTCGACCGCGAGACCGTCGTCGTCCAGTTGCTCGCGTCCTATCGCGCGATGGAGGAACTGGACGGCGAGGTCGACGCCGACGCGGCGCTCGCGTCCGACGACGCCATCGAGGACCGCGTCCGCGAGGTGGTCGCCGCACGGATCCCCGACATCGCCGCCGCCGTCGGCGACCGACTCGACGACGAGGGCGACGACACGGCCGACGTCGAGGAGCGACTCACGACGGAACTCGACCGGGTCGAGTCGGAGTTCACGGAGCAGGTCCAGGACGTCCGCGAGCGGGTCATCCAGGTCAAACGCGAGGCCGACGCGAAGGCGCCGGCCGACCACGACCACGACGCGATCGACGACCTCGCAGCGGCCGTGGCGGACATAGAGGAGCGCGTCGCCGAGGTCGACGACGGGCTGTCGTCTCAGGGCGACCGCCTCGACGCGACCGACGAGGAGGTCGATGCGCTGGCCGAACGGGTCGACGCCGTCGCGGACGCCGCCGACCGACTCGACGAGGTGGAGGACCGACTGCAGACGGTCGCGTGGGTCGTCAGCGACCTCCGGGACGCCCAGGAGGCACAGACCGCCGGGACCGAGGCGATAGACCGCCTCAAGCGGACGGCGGCCCAACTCGACGTGGACCGGGCGGTGTGTGAGAACTGCTCGACCGCCGTCGAGATCGCATTGCTCCCGACACCGACCTGCCCGCACTGCGATGTGGCGCTCAGCGACGTCGAACCGGCCAGCGGTATCTTCGGCAAACCGCAACTCACCGTCGCGAAACAACTCGAAGCCGGCGAGTCGGACGCCCACGACGTCCCCGACGCCGCCGACGGACGGAGGTGACGATGACTGACGACTCCCCCGACGACGAGGACAGCGCGGACCCGCTCGACGAGAGCGGCGACCTGTTCGACGAGCCTCCCGATAGTGGCGGCGACGACCGCGACGCCGACGCGCGCGAAGACCCCTTCGACCGGCTGGGGGCTGGCCCCGACCGGGACGGCGACCCGTTCGAACAGCTGGGCGGGCCAGCGACCGAGTCAGGACCGGGTGCCGAGTCGGATTCGACCGACGCGGAGCAGCCGGGACCGGACGAGGGCTACGCCGAGCCGGACCCCTTCGAGTACATGGACGACGAGAGCGCCGAGCCGAGTTCGGGGCCACCACCGGACCACGGGCCGGGAGCCGGACCGGGCGACCAGCAGCGCCACGACGCCGGAGTGACCGAGCCGCTGGACGACGTGGCGGTGTCGGGCGCGGATCCCTTCGATGCGCCGGGTGGCGTCTTCGAGCAGGTCGACGTCGGCGAGGTCGACCCCGACGAGGTATGGGACCGACTCACCGGTGAGCCCGAACCCGCCACCCAGCCCGAGGACGGCGAGGACGACATCGTGGACGTGTCGAAACACAGCTTCTGCGAGGGGTGTGAGCACTTCTCCGCGCCGCCGGACGTCCACTGCACCCACGAGGGTACCGAAATTCTGGAGTTCACCGATATCGAAACGGTCCGTGTCGCCAACTGTCCAATCGTCGCCGAGCGCCGCGAACTCGGTGGGTTCGAGGAGTAGGTGCTGTTCGTTTCGGGATCGTCTCGAAAGCAACGTGACCGTCAGCGTCTGCCACGACTGCAGACAGCGTGAAAGCCCCTCGAAGAACTGCCAACGTGACTTGCTGTCGCCGCTACTCTGGAGTGGCCCTCACGCTGTCCGAGGAGAGGTACACCAGCCAGACCGGAAACAGCAATACCGACTCCTATGGAGCGAGGTATTCATGTGTGGGCAGGGACGTAGAGAGGACAGGAATGCAGTTCTGTGACGAGTGCGGTTCGATGATGCACGCGGACGGCGACGAGATGGTCTGTTCGAGCTGCGGTGCGACCGTCGCCAAAGACGAAGAGCGCGCCGCGGCGTTCGTCAGCACGGACGAACAATCGGGCGAGGAAGTCGTCGAGACCGAGGAGGGCGCTAACTTCGAGGGCAAGCCCACCTCCTCGGACGTGACCTGCGAGGAGTGTGGCCACGGCGAAGCGTGGTACACGATCAAACAGACCGGCTCCGCCGACGAACCCCCGACCCGATTCTTCAAGTGCCGCGAATGCGGCAATCGCTGGCGAGAATACAACTAAGAGCTTCTGAAGCTCTTGAATTTGACGGAATCGGGTCGAGGCCGGTTGACAAAGATTTCATCAGTGTACTATCCGGTTGGGCCACTCTTTCGGGATGAGCTAGTTCTGTTGATTGAGAGTATTTGTCACCTTTCTGTCCGGTGATTCGGTCACAGAAAGAGCGATTTCCTGCCGCTCGAAGGTGGGTTTCGCAAGCCAGAGACAGGGGTGAGAGTGCTGTGATCGCCAACTCTCGCGCCAGCATAGATTCTGTGGCAATACGATGTAACTATCTCGGGCGAATCGGTCTTTCTTTTACCGAAGGGATATAAGTAATTTCATTCCAGATTATTGAATTTTTCTAGATCTACCTTCGGCACCCCAACAACCATTACAGAACCGTATATTAACCACTGTATCGCCGATCTTGCGTGTTTCAATTCTCTCATTATAGGCGTTTACAACCGCTCTGTGCCGATTTTAATTGGTGTGTGAGTACTGTTCGACATGCCTCACAAAAATTGCTGGTAGTTGCATCCAAGATATTTTCCGCACCGATAGTCGCTATCTTGTTGGTTGCCCACACTCTTAGATCTGGCTAAAGAATCTAAAGACTTCTTAGAAGATGTTTTATGGGTATTTGACGTATCGTTGGTGAGTGGTTAAACCTTCATTCGACTACATTCCTGAACTACTTGTGTCAATAAGGTCAATTTCTAAGCTTTCATCTCTGGTAATATCGTACGTATCAACAGTCCCCCATTCGGTCGTCTCAAGGGTGTAACTGGAAGTTTGCGGTGGGGCAGTATAAAGCAGAGTTGCTTCAACGGTTTCTCCAGCATCAACGTTTTCTAAAGGTGATGTTACACTTTGGCCGTGGATAGTAACGTCACCACTGTTATCATCAGCCACCAGAGTCACGCCAGTAGCTACGCCATCCGCAAAACTTTGGGACTCATTTATTTTATTTGTTATTTCTAGTTGGGCACCAACGTATTGGGTTTCACTATCTGAACTAAAATAGACGCCTTCACTCTGATGTGGGAATCGTACTTCGTCATACTCCATATAGTTCCATACAACGGATGCTTGTGCGCTTTCTTCGTTGCTATCACTCTCATCAGACTCAGTTTCGTCAGCATCACCACTATCGCTCCCTCCACTACAACCAGCGAGGCCGATAGCGCTAATTATACCAACACTGTACAGGAAGCTGCGTCTTTCCATATATAAAGGACGCATCGACTGATAATCAGACTTTTGTCAGAAACATCGAATTTCATTCCAACTACACTCTTAGAATAGGGGAGAGAGTCTGAAAATCCCTCAGAAACCTGTATGGGAAAACACACCTTGCACAGGTATAAACAGGCTCGCTCGCCTCTCGCTCGTCGAATCCTGCTGCTAATCAGTATGGGACGGATGAACTTGCGGCAGAGCTTGAGGAACATACCGAAACGCAGGCAGAAGCCGAGAGAAAGCGGGCTGAATTGCGCGAAAAACGCTGTGAGAGTCGCGCAAGCGGTTCACCCGCCAGTCGAACAACGTATCGCAGAGCTTCGCGAAAGGGCAGAGAATGCCTATCAGGCCGAAGGTGTGCGACACAACGGTGAAGGTCTGATCGGAGGGGAGTATCTTTGGTATCGGGACAGGGCGCGAGATCTTGTCGGACTTGACAGCCCTACCTCTGACTAAGCTGGCGATTAGTCGCTCTTATAGAGGATTGTGAATTATAAGAATATGATAAGATCACCACCGGGCTGCGTGAGGATAATTCGACCGATGAATGTCTGTGTGTTTATTCTCGCACCCACAGAAGGCAACTTGCATATGTGGCTTGCTCAATCTTTTAAAACAACCCCTCTGAGCCGCATTCTTGCAAGTGCCGCGAGTGCGACAACCGCTGGCGAGAATACAACTGAACGCCCCCGCGTGCTGGAAAATTCTCAGCCCGAGAGCGATGCGTTGAACTCAGCGTCGGCGCCTGCGTCAGCGTCGTCGACACTGGCGCCGACGTCGCTCCTGGTCGATCTCAAAGTGCGGTACCGTGCTACACACCACAGCCGTCTCGCGGAGCGGCCCGGCAGCCCTCCGGCACGGCCCCGACCGCTTCTGCGGTAACAAAATTAACAAGACCGGGCGACCGACGGCCAGTACCCATCAGCGTGCCGCCACCTCCACCATGGTCCCAGATATCACCCCCACTGACGCCGCAGCGGACTGTCGCGACGTACTGGACGAGGTCAGCGAGGCCGTCGTGGCCGACCGCTCGTTCCTCGAAACCGTCCTCGTTGGCGTGCTCGCGCGGGGACACGTCCTGCTTGAAGACGTCCCGGGCACCGGGAAGACGCTGACCGCGAAGAGCGTCGCCAACGCGCTCGGGCTCTCCTTTACCAGGATCCAGTTCACACCGGACCTGCTCCCAGCGGACGTGACCGGCTCGCACGTCTACGACGAGACCGGTGGGGAGTTCGAGTTCCGCGAGGGCCCGATCTTCGCGAACGTCGTGCTCGCCGACGAGATCAACCGCGCGCCGCCGAAGACCCAGGCCGCGCTGCTCGAAGCGATGTCCGAAGAACAGGTCACGACCGACGGCGTGACCCGCGACCTCCCGGACCCGTTTTTCGTCATCGCGACGCAGAACCCCGTCGAGAGCGAGGGCGTCTTCCCGCTCCCGGAGGCGCAGATCGACCGCTTCGTCGTCAAGACTTCCATCGGCTACCCCGAACCGACAGCCGAAGACAGCCTGTTGCGCCGGCGGACCGAGCGCGAGAGCCAGACCCCCGAGGCGGGGGCGGTGCTCTCGGGCGAGCGAGTGCGGGCGCTCCAGCGCGTCCCCGAACGGGTCCGCGTCGAGGACGACCTGATCGTCTACATCCGGCAGGTCGCGCGGGCGACGCGGGCCGACGACCGCGTCCGGGTGGGCGTCTCGCCGCGCGGGTCCCAGCGCCTGCTGGAGACGGCGCGAGCGCGGGCCGCCCTGGAGGGCCGCGAGTACGCGACGCCCGGCGACGTGAAGTGGGTCGCGCCCGCCGTATTGACCCACCGGCTCGTCCTGACGCCGGACGCGACCGTCGCGGACACGACGCGCGCCGACGTGGTCGAGGACGTGCTCGCGTCGGTGCCGGTGCCGACCGTGGCCGAGGCCGCGGCCCCGGAGTGATGGACGAGCGCGTCCTGACGGCGGCACTTGTGGTCGTGGCCGCCCTCGCGCTCGGCGCGACCGCGGCGACCGTCGAGAACGTCGACACCCCGACCGGCGACGGGGAGGTCGCGACACCGACGCCGCGGGAAGAACTACCCCGAGACCGGAGCGACGGCGGTAGCGACAGCTGTCCCGGGCCGCTCGATAGTGGTCCCGGCCTGGCCGCGGGCGTGGCGGTCATCCTCGGGGTCGGCGCGGTCGGCTACCGCCTCACCGACTCGGCGCTCCCGCCGCTGGTGGTCGTCCCGCCGGCGCTGCTGTGGCTCGTCGGTTCCTGTGGTACGGGACTCCCTGGCGTCGGGGCGCTGGGGTCGCTGTTCGCGTGGCTGTTCGGCTCGCCGCTACTACTCGGCGGCGGCGCCGTGCTCGCGGGGCTGGTCGCCGTCGCGCTCGTATACGTCCTCCGCTCGACGGAGTTCGGTGAGCTGTTCGGCGACGACCCGCCGCCCACCGAAGCGCCGTCGGTCGACCCGGACCTCGACGCGGTCGGCGATGCGGCCGGCGCGGCGGCCGACCGCATCGAGACGCAGGCCGACGTGTCCAACGAGGTGTACCGCGCCTGGGTCGCGATGACCCGCCACCTCCACGTGGCCCACCCCGACGCGACCACCGCCGAGGAGTTCGCCGACGCCGCTGTCGACGCGGGGATGAACGCCGGCGATGTCGAGCGGCTGACCGACCTCTTCCGGGACGTGCGCTACGGTGGCGTCGACCCCGGGGCGCGCGCCGACGAGGCCGTCGCGACACTCCGTCGGATCGAGGAGACATACGCCGGTGGCGACGGTAGCGACCGCGACGACGGTGGCGATGCCGACGCCAGCGGCGACGGAGCGGATGGTGAAGCCGGTGACGGCGACGGCGGTGCCACCGGCGGCGAGGGCCATGCAGGAGGTGACGCGGCGTGAGACGCCGGCTCGCCGCAGTCGGCGTGGTCGCGGTTCTGGTCGGCGGGGCGGGGCTGGTGCTCGACCAGTTACTGACCGACCCGATCCCCGCGGTCAACCCGGACGTCCTCGCGGTAGTCGCGGGCTTCGTCACGCTGGTCGCGACGCTGTTCGCGGTGATCGGCCGGTCGGTAGGCGACACCGAGCGCGCCGCACCGCCGGACCGCAAGCACGGCGTCCGCGTGCCGGTCCCGGGCGCCGAGTGTGCGCCCGCGAGTGCGGACCCGACCGCGACGCTGGCGTTCCGGCGACGACTCTCCGAGCGGGTCGTCGACGCGCTCGTCTCGGAACGGGGGCTCGACCGCGAGACGGCCCGGCAGCGGGTCGACGACGGAACCTGGACCGACGACCGCGTGGCCGCCGCGCTCCTCTCTGACGGCGGCTTCGAAGCGCCGCTGTGGGCGCGCCTGCGCTGGCGCATCCGCGGTATCGACGCCGAGCGACGGGCCGGCGAGCGCGCGCTCGACGCGCTCGGTCGCCTCCGGGGTGAGCGGCTGTGAGCGACGACCCAGCGACCGAGGCTGGCGACCGAGCGGGCGAGACCGGCAGCCGAGACGACGAGACCGGCAGTCGGCCGAGCCGCTGGGGCAGCGGCGGGTCGAGCGGTGCTACTGGCGACGGGTCGAGCGGCGATGGTTCGACGGGCCCGGGGGCGGATAGCGGGGCGAATGCGGATGGAGCGGCTGGCGGGTCCGCGAGCGCCGCCGCTGCGTCCGGATCGGAGTCGACGGAGACGGACCCCGGCTGGCCGTCGAGCTGGGTCGACCCGGTCGCGGGCGGGGTCGTGGACCGCAAGCGGACGCTCGGCCGCACGGCCGGTGCAGCGACCGCTGCAGACGACCAGCGGGACGGGCAGATACGCGAGGACTACCAGACGGGCCACTGGCGCGGCGTCAGCGCAGTGGCGTTTTTTGTCTGTGGCTTCGGGCTGGTGCTCCGCCAGCCCGGACTCGTCGTCGCGGGCGTGCTGGGCGTCGTCTACGCGGGCTACGCCGGCAGCGCGCGCCCGCCGCGAACGACCGACAGTGACGGGGACTCCGTCCTCGAACTCCGCCGCGAGGTGAGTGAGAACCCGAGCCCCGGCGACGAAGTGACCGTGACGACGACGGTCCGGAACGTCGGCAGTGGGCCGCTCACCGACGTTCGGCTCGTCGACGGCGTGCCGGAGGGGATAGAGGTGGTTGCGGGGTCGCCGCGGCTCGCGACCGCGCTCCGGGCCGGCGAGGCGGCGACGGTCGAGTACCGGGTCGCGGTGCCGCGCGGCGACCACGAGTGGCGGCCGGCACACGTCGTCGTCGCGGACCCGAGCGCGAGCGTCGAACGAGAGACGCGACTGCGCGCCGCCACGTCGATCCGGGCGGTACCGCCGGCGCTATCCAGTGACGCGCTGCCGCTGCAGGACCTGACGACGCCGTACACGGGGCGTATCCCGACCGACGCGGGGGGCGACGGCGTCGAGTTCCACGCCACCCGCGAGTACCGACCGGGCGACCCGCTGCGGCGGATCGACTGGTATCGCCGGGCGAAGACGGGCGAACTCGGGACGCTGGAGTTCCGCGAGGAGCGCGCAGGCACTGTCGTCGTCCTCGTCGACGCGCGACAGGTCTCGTACCTGGCGCCGGCACCGGGCGCGCGCCACGCCGTCGAGCGAAGCGTCGACGCGGCGCTGCAGTCGTTCTCGACGCTCCTCGGTACTGGCGACCGGGCGGGCGTCGCAGTCTTCGGTCGCGGCGGCGCGTGGCTCCCGCCGGGGGCGGGCGACGAGCACCGCGCTCGCGGTCGGGAACTGCTGACCACTCACCCCGCCGTCTCGGCGGTCCCGCCCGACGAAGGGACCTACGAAGGGCTGTTGCCCGACCGGCGGGCCGGACTGCGGGCTCAGCGGATCGACCGGTTGCACGCCCGCCTGCCCGACAACGCACAGGTGCTCGCCTTCACGCCGTGCTGTGACGACTACGCCGCGGGGACGGTCCGGCGCCTCGAGGCCTACGGCCACCCCGTGACACTCGTCAGCCCCGACCCGACGAGCGGACGCGGCCCCGGTGAGCGGCTGGCGCGCCTGGAGCGCCGGGACCGACTGGCGGCGCTGCGCCGCGAGGGGATCCGAGTCCTCGACTGGCCCCACAGCGAGTCGTTCGCGGTGACGCTCGAACGGGCGCGAGCCCGGTGGTCGGAATGAGCGACGTGGGCCCCGACGACGGACCGACCGGCGACGGGGTGCGCGCTCGTCCGACCCCGGACCCGGAGTCAGTCGACCGGTCGCCGACGCTGGTCAGCGCCGCGATCGCAGTCCTGGCGGCGCTGTTCGCGGCCGGGGTCGCCGGCGCCCACACGGATGTCGCCGGGAACGTCGGCGCGGCTGGCGTCGCCCTCGTCGGGTACGGCCTGTTCGCGGGCGAGCATCGGTGGATCGACTACGGCACAGTCGCGCTCGTCTGTGCCGTCGTGGTCGTCGGCGCGTCCGGCGGCGAACCGCGCGTGACTGTTCCGATCGCGCTCTGTGCGGTGCTGGCCTGGGACACCGGCGGCTACGCCGTCAGGCTCGGACACGAACTCGGCCGGGAGGCCGACACGGCGCGGGCGGAACTGGTCCACGCCGGCCTGACGCTCGCCGTCGGGGTGACCGCCATCCTCGTCGCTGTCGGCGGATATCTCGCCGTCTCGGGCGAGGCGCCGACGCTCGCGGTCCTCCTGTTGTTCTGTGGTGCGCTCGCGGTCCTCGTGGCCGTGAGCACACGCCAGGACGACGACGAGCGGCGGCTGGGTCTCTGAGTGTCGTCGACCGCGCCAGCCGCGGTCTGTCGGCGTCGGACGCTTGCGGGGAGCGCGGCCGGTCAGAACAGTCCGGAGCCGCTCGCCAGCCCGATCCCGACGGCGACCATCACGACGCCGATGACCCTGGTGACCCACAGTCGGGTCTCGGTGGGCTCGATCCGTCCGTCGACGGCTCCGTAGGTCCGGCGCCGGATCTGGTAGGCGGTCATCTCGCGAGGCTTCACGACGTTCAACAGGCCGAGAACGGCGAACAGGACACCGAACAGTCGAAAGACCGCCGGCGGCCCGCTCTGGAGGAGCGTCAGGAACACGGGTGGGCGTTCGATCGGGGGCGGCAAAACCCATCTGGTCGGGAGCACGAACGCGCGTTGGTGGGCCCGCAACGACTGCTCAGGCCATCAGCCCGAGCCACGCGACGACGACTGCGGCGGCGCCGACGGCGGTGCTGCCGACGGCGTGGGTGCGCAGGCGGTCGAGCAGGTCGTGTGACTCTTCGTGGAGCGAGCAGACCTGGTCGATCTCGGAGCCGGCGTCGCAGTGTGGCAGGAAGTCCATCGCGACGTGGAGGAAGATGCCGGCGGCGAAGCCGAAGACGACGGCGCTGATCTCCGGCGAGTCAGGCACCGGCAGCGAGGCCGTGGGGATGGCAGTGAGTCCGACGCCCGCGGCCGGGAACAAGAGCGCGGAGACTGGCTTGTCCCCGCGGCGCAGTCGTCGGGCAGCGGCGTAGCCCGCCGGTCCCTTGTGGGAGACGATTGCGAGACCGAGCAAGAGCCCGAGCGAGGGCATCGAGCCGTAGACGAGGCCGATGATCGCCCCCGCCGAAAGCGCGTGTGCGGAGATCTGTGCGGTCGTCACGTCCATGGGCAGGTCGCGGTGCGTGAGCCGGTGGCCGATCACGTGAGCGCTGTAGCCGACCACCAGGCCGAGCGCGATACCGATCCCGCCCAGCCGCGGTGCCCCCGCCGACCTGCCGATCCCGATGGCCTGGGGAACGAGGAACATCGCCGCGCTGGTCACCATCGCGCCGCTGGCGAGGCCGTATCCCCAGACCAGTCGCGCCGGACTCGTCTCGGTCGCCGCGCCGCCGAGATACGACCCGACGCCCATCGCCGCAAACGCGACCCACGAGACCGCCAGCACCTTCCAGACGCCCATCACCGCCGCGACCCCCGACAGCGCGACGAGCACCGCGACGCCGCCGACACCGACCAGCGACGGTCGCGTCGAGTTATTAACTTCTGGTCTTCGGTTAATACTCATCGTCTAATAACGAATTGACTGTTATTAATAAATCTGTCGCAGCGGTCGGATCGTGGACGGCGGGAAAGGCGGTGGTCAGCCCCCGCGCATCGTCCCACGGTCGACCACGGCGCCGTCGAGGGTGTCGGGGTCGGCTTCGGTAGCGGCCCAGACGACGAGGTCGGCAGCGCGTTCGGGGTCGGTGCCCTGGCCGTCAGTGAGGTCGGTCGCGACGGCGCCCGGGTCGACGACGCCTGCGGGAACGCCAGCGTCGGCGGCGAACTGCCGGACCACGGCTTCCGTCGCGGCTTTCGAGACGGCGTACGAACCGAATCCCGACCGCGCTTCGCGGGCGACCCGCCCGGAGAGCGCGAGCAGGCGTGCGCCCTCTGCCAGGTGCGGGACGGCCTCGCGGAAGGTGGCGAAGACGCCGCGGGCGTTCGTCCGGTAGTGGTCGTCGAACGCGGCGTACGACTCGCTCTCGATGGCAGTCTCGCCCGGGTCGCCGTGGTAGACGCCGGCGTTGGCGACCACGACGTCGACGGGGCCGCTCTCGCGGCGGGCGGTCTCGAGGAATCGCTCGACGTCGTACTCGTCGCGGATGTCCGCCCGCTGGGTGGTGAGCGTGCCGTCCGCGCCGTCAGAGTCGTCGGCGAGGGCTGCCAGTCCGTCCGCGTCGCGGGCGCAGGTGACGACGTGTGCGCCCCGCTGTGCGAACGCCTCGACACAGGCGCGGCCGATCCCTCGCGTTCCGCCCGTCACGACGACTGTCGCGTCGTCCATGCCCGAAGTTAGAACGGGACCATCAAGATTTGTTCGACCGGCGCTACCCCGTCGGGAGTGGACCCGTGACCGACCCGACCAGCACCGTGTCTCCTAGACGTATATATACGTCCGCAGAGGACCGAGAGCCATGCTCATCGTCACGCTTCTCGGAGTCTTGCTGGTACTGGTCGTGGTGGTAGTCGCCGCGTCGCTCCACCGAGTACCCGAGGGGGACGTCGAGGCGCTGTTCGTTTTCGGGGACATGACCGCCGTCCTCCGCCCCGGGCTGAACTTCGTTCCACCGTTCGTCTCGGCGACCTATCCGATCGACGCGGAGGCGATGGTGGTCCGAACCGACGACGGAACCACGCCAGTTCCGGACGAGTACCGTGGGACGGTCAGCGATACCGATGCGACGGAGGCAGTCGAGCCAAACACCTGGTAACTCCGAGACAGAGCGACGGGCGCCCGGGACGGTGTCGGACAGGTTTGGCGACCCTTTTTGCGGGACGGCGCCTAAGTGTAGCGTGATGACACGGGTAACGGACGTGCGGACGGACGCGTCGGTGACGGTGGTCGGCGGCGGGTTCGGCGGGCTCTCGGCGGCGTGCTACCTCGCCGACGCGGGCGCCGACGTGACGGTCGTGGAGAAAAACGACCAGGTGGGCGGGCGCGCCAGCCGCCTCGAAGCAGAGGGCTTCCGCTTCGATATGGGGCCCTCGTGGTACCTCATGCCCGACGTGTTCGAGCGCTTCTTCGGCCACTTCGGCCGCGATCCGGGCGACTACTACGACCTCGAACGGCTTGACCCGCACTACCGCATCTTCTTCAAAGGCGAGGGTGAGCCCGCGACTGACGGCGGCGTCGCCACAACGAGCGGCTCGGACGACGGCGGGTTCGAGAACCGCCGGCCGCTCGACGGCGGGGGCGAGGTGGTCGACGTGGCGGCCGACCGCGCGACCAACCGGGAGCTGTTCGAGTCGATCGAACCCGGCGCGGGCGAGGCCTTCGACGACTACCTCGCGACGAGCGAAAGCCACTACGGGACGGCGATGGAGAAGTTCGTCTACGAGGACCGCTCGCGCCTGCGCGACTGGGTCGACCTCGACGTGATGACCGCGGCGCCGGTCGGGCTGAAGCTCACCCGGTCGATGCAGGGCCACGTCTCGAAGTACTTCGAGAACCCCAAGCTCCAGCAGATCATGCAGTACACACTGGTCTTTCTGGGCGGGTCGCCGGGCAACACGCCCGCGCTGTACAACATGATGAGCCACGTCGATTTCAACCTCGGCGTCTACTACCCGGTCGCCAACAGCCCGGCGACCGGTGCGCCGGCGGCGGACGCCGACGACGGGGGCGACGAGACCGGCGACCGCCCGGGCGGTATCGGCGTCGTCGTCGACGCCGTCGTCGACCTCGCCGAGCGCCTCGGCGTCGACTTCGCGACGGGGAGTCCGGTCGCGGAGATCACCCGCCGGAAGTCGGGGTTCTCGGTCGTCACGGCCGACGGGACCGAACGCCGGCCCGACCGCGTGGTCGTCAACGCTGACTACGCTCACGCCGAGCAGGAACTGATGCCCGAACACGAGCGCCAGTACGACGCCGACTACTGGGACGACCGCACCTACGCGCCCTCCGCGTACCTGCTCTACCTCGGCGTCGAGGGCGACGTGCCCGAACTCGCCCACCACACGCTCGTTCTCCCCGACGACTGGGACCCGCACTTCGACCAGATATTCGACGACCCCGAGTGGCCGGACGAGCCCGCCTACTATCTCTGTGTCCCCTCGAAGACTGACGACACCGTCGCGCCCGAGGGCCACAGCAACCTGTTCGTTCTCGTCCCGGTCGCGCCGGGGCTGGACGACGGGCCGGAGCTGCGCGAGCGCTTCCGTGAGCGGATCCTCGACGACGTGGCCGACAGCACCGGCACGGACCTGCGCGACCGGATCGTGTTCGAGGAGGAGTTCTGCGTGTCCGATTTCGGCGAGCGCTACAACGCCACCGATGGGACGGCGCTCGGACTGGCCCACACGCTACGCCAGACGGCCATCCTGCGGCCGCCCAACCGCTCGAAGGCCGTCGACGGTCTCTACTTCACGGGCTCGTTCACGACGCCGGGGATCGGCGTGCCGATGTGTCTCATCAGTGGCCAGCACACCGCCGACGCGCTCCTGCGCGACGAACGCGTGGACTGACCGCCCGCCGGACGAACGGCCCAGCGTGGACTGACCGCTCGCCGGACGAACGGCCCAGGTGAAATCCCGCGCGCCGAGCGGGAGAACTAAGCGCGTCCGTTCCCGATTCCCGACACGACGAATGCCCTCGGTGACGACCCGCCTCGCGTCGCTCGCACCTGCCGACACGAGAGCCGGCTATCTCCTGCGACTCTCGCGCCCTCGCTTCTGGCTCTACCTCGCCGGTCCAGCGGCCGTCGGGGCCGTCTACGCCGCCGAGTCGACGGGCGAACTGTTCGCTCCCTTCGTGGTCGCGCTGACGGCCTACTTCATGATCCCCGCGAACGTCTTCCTCTACGGCGTCAACGACGTCTTCGACGCCGATATCGACGCGGAGAACCCGAAAAAGGAGGACAAGGAGGTCCGCTATCAGGGCGGTCGCGGCGTCGTCCTCGCCGTCCTGGCCAGCGGGACGCTCGGCATCGCGGTCCTGCCCCTGCTCCCCACGGAGGGCGTCCTCGCGATGCTGGTGTTTCTCGCGCTGTCGGTGCAGTACAGCGCGCCGCCGTTCCGGTTCAAGACGACGCCGTTTCTCGACTCGCTGTCGAACGGGCTCTACATCCTGCCCGGCGTCGTCGCCTACGCGACTGTCGCCGACGCGTTCCCGCCGGCGCTCGCGGTCGCGGGCGGCTGGCTGTGGACGATGGCGATGCACACGTTCTCGGCGATCCCGGACATCGAACCCGACCGCCGTGCGGGCATCGAGACGACGGCAACCGTCCTCGGGGAGGCGCGGACCTACGCCTACTGCGGGACCGTCTGGATGCTTTCGGCCGCCGTCTTCGGCCTGCTGGACCCGCGACTGGGCGCGCTCATTGCGGTGTACCCGCTGTTCACGCTGTGGGTCGCGCGCTCGTCGGTCGCGGTCGACCGCGCCTACTGGTGGTTCCCGGTCCTCAACACGGTCGTCGGCGCACTCCTGACGATGGGCGGACTCTGGAGGCTGCTGTATGGGGCCTGAGACCGGCGCGTGGAAGCGGGCGACACCTGCCCGTTTCGACCGCCCCGCGATCGAGACGTGGCTCGACGGGGTCGTCCGCGCGAACCGCTTCACTATCGCCGTCGTCTTCCCGGTCACCGGTGCGGCGTTACTCCTGGCGAGCGCGTGGGGCTGGCTCCCGCCGCCGCTCGCGTTCAATCCCGCCCTCGTCCTCGTCGGCGTCGCCGTGATGCGACTCCCACTCGTGGCCGGCGTCGCCCCGTTGCTCGACCGGAAAGCGGGGGCGGCGCTCGCGGCGCTGACCGCCTACGCCTACGGCATCGAGTACCTCGGCGTCACGACCGGCTGGCCCTACGGCGCCTTCGAGTACGGCGTCTCGCTCGGGCCGATGCTCGGGGGCGTCCCGCTCGGGCTCCCGGTCTTTTTCTTCCCGCTCGTGCTCAACAGCTACCTGCTCTGTCTCCTGTTACTCGGTGACCTCGCGCGCCCGGCGTGGGTGCGTCTGCCCGTCGTCGTCGCGACCGTCGTCGCGGTCGACCTCGTTCTCGACCCGGGCGCGGTGGCGCTGGGCTTCTGGACGTACGACGCCGGCGGCGCCTACTACGGCGTGCCGTGGTCGAACTACGCGGGCTGGGTGCTTTCGGCGACTGTCGCCGTCGCCGCCTTCGACTGGGGACTCGACCGCGATGCCCTGACCGCCCGCCTGGCAGAGACGGAGTTCATGCTCGACGACATGGTGAGCTTTGTCGTCCTCTGGGGCGCGGTCAACGCCGCCTTCGGCAACTGGCTCGCGCTCGGACTGGCGGGGCTGTTCGGCCTCGGCCTCCTCCTGACCGACCGCTTCGACGTGCCGCTCCGCCCGCGCTGGATGGACTGACGGACCGGCAGTGTGTGATGCCGTGTCACTCCGGGTGGCGGATTTATTTCGCCGTGGTCCGAGAGGTCGGCAATGCCAGGTCCCGTCTTTCTCGGAAACGACCGCGTCCAGCTCCACACGATAGAGCAAGAAGACGCCGATTTCCGGCAAGAAGCGGCCAATCATCCAGACATCCGTCGGTACGCGGCCGGAGACGTGCCCGTCTCGCGGCCGTCGGTCGGTGCCGACACCGACGACGACATCGTCACACTACTCGCCTGCGACGGCGACACCCGGCTCGGCGTCGTCTCGCTCGCACCTATCGACGAGCGCCGCGGCTGGGCGAACCTGGGATTCTGGATCGACCCCGACCACTGGGGAGAGGGGTACGCCACCGAGGCCGCCCGCCTCGTCGTCACTCACGGCTTCGAGGAGTTGCGCCTCCACCGGATCGGTGCCGTCGCACACGGCCCTAACGTCGCGTCCCAGCGCGTCCTGGAGAAACTCGGGTTCGTCCACGAGGGGACCAAACGCGACGACGACTTCGTCGACGGCGAGTACGTCGACAGAGAGGTCTACGCGGTCCTCCGCGACGAGTGGTCGCTCGGTGACGACGGGTGAGTCGGACCGGGGCTACAGCAGTCCGCTCGACGGGAGAAACTCCGCCTGACAGTCCTCGCAGGTGACGAGTCCGCCACGTGTCGTACAGTTTCGGGCTTCCCCGCACAGTTCGCACTCGATTTTCTGCCCGTACCGATTCCACGACGACTCGGAGTCCGATGAGGCGCCCAGCATTCGGTACTCGGGGCTCAACGACGGAGGCACTTAACGCCTTTTTGCCACGAACGTTCCGGATAGACACGCCTCCGGCGGCCGTTACGACTCGTCCATCGGCGGGAGGCCGACCGCGAGCGACTCGTCGCAGGTGGGATCGAACGCCACCCGGACCCGGTCGGCGAAGTTCGCCTCGTCGGGCTGGAGCGTCGCTGCCGTGGCGTCCGCGCGCACTGAGAACACGAGGAAGCCGTCGACGGTGCCGCCGGGCCGGATCGAGTAGTCGATGTCGTCCATTCCCGTGATCGTCGGCCCGACCGTCTCGACGATGTCGGCAGTGAGGTACTCCAGCCGAAAATTGAGGCGGTCGATCGTCACGACTCGGTCGGTCGGGTTCGTCACTTCGAGTCGGAAGACGAGATACGTCTCTCCTTCGTCGGCCTCGTAGCCGATCATCGCGTCCTCTGACTCCCTGGCCGAACGCTGGCTGCGAACGTTCCACCGCAGGTCCACCACGGCCGTCGCGTCGGCGAAAGTGCCGTCGACGCTGACTGGAACGCTCGGTGCATCGCCGAGCGCACCGGATATCTCGCAGTCCGGCGCGGCCCCCGGCGCCGTGGCGGTGCTCTGCGTGACGGTGGCTTGCGTCGCTGTCGACGTGTCGGTGGCCGTGGCGTCTTCGAAGGGGTTGTCACCGCCGCCGTCGCCGCCGCTGCCGCCATCGCCATCACCGTCGTCGCCGTCGGACGACCCGCCGCCCGAACAGCCCGCCAGTCCCGTAGCGACTGAGAGGCCACCGAGCGCGAGAAACCGTCGCCGTTGCATACCAGATACTGGCGCGATAGCCGGTTATGCGTGTCGGTCGTGTTGCCCCCGGCCCGAGGGCCGCGCTCACTCCAGGTCGAACGCGTCGCGCAGGTCCGCGCCGATGTCGGCGACGGCCTCGGTCGCGCGGTCGACGTCCTCCGTTTCGGAGAGCATCGTGACGAACCCGTGGACCATCTCGGAGTAGTTGCGAAAGCGGACCGAGACGCCGTCGCCGACGAGCTGGCGAGCGTAGGCGACGCCGCCGTCCCGGAGCGGGTCGAAGCCCGCTGTGACGACCGTCGCCGGCGGCACCCCAGCGAGGTCACACGCTCGCGAGGGGTCCGCGTATGGGTTGCGCTGGTGGATCTCGCTCCGATAGTAACAGTCCCGGAACCACTCCAGGTCGTCCTCGGTGAGGATCAGGCCAGTGTGTTCCCGCATCGATGGCTGGTCCTCCCTGGCCCCCGTGTCCGGGTAGACGAGGACCTGATAGTCCAGGTCGGGACCGTCGCGTTCGGCTGCCATCAGCGAGACGACGGCTGCCAGCCCGCCGCCGGCGCTGTCGCCGGCGACCGCCAGCTGCCCGTCGGCATCGAGCGCTTCCGGGCCGCTCGCGGCCCACTCGGCGGCGGCGTAGGCGTCCTCGACGGCGGCCGGGAATGGGTGTTCGGGTGCGCGTCGATAGGCGACCGAGACCACCTCGCAGTCGCTCTCGACACAGAGGTGTCGGCAGAACAGGTCGTGGCTGTCGAGGTTGCCGAGGACGTACCCGCCGCCGTGGTAGTAGACCACGGTCGGGTACGGGCCCGCGCGGTCGGGTCGATAGGTCCGGACGTCGATATCGTCGGCCGGCCCGGGAATCGAGTGGTCGCTCGTCGCGCCGACGGCTGGTGGGTCGCTCTCCTGGAGCCACCGGCCGACCCTGGTCAGGAGGCGGGCGCCGCGCGCACCGAGCGTCGAGAGTGGGAGCGGGCGGAACCGGTCGCGCTGGGCCATCACGCGCTCGACATCCGGGTGAGGCGCGTCGGCCTCCAGTTTCGAACCGGAGCGGTCGTCCGTCGCAGTCGGGTCGGGACCGTCACCGTCGGTGGTCATATGCGCCGATCCGGCCGGCTCCCTCAACAGCGTGTCGTTCCAACGGACTGACTGGATGGCCGCCGACACCGCGGTCAGAGATCGATTCGAGGGGTTGCCAGGCCCGTGTCGTCGGTCGACGACCGGGGCGGTGGGACCAGCGCAACCGCAATCACCGACGGCGACGGGATCGAACTGCATGTTCGGGTCGCCGAGTGACGGGGACCGCCGACCGACAGCGAGCGTCGACTGCGGACAGTCACCGAAACCGTTTTCGCGGGGAGCGTCGAACCGCCGGCCATGACACGAGAGGACCTCGCGACCGCCAGCGACCGACTCGAATCAGCCGCCGACACGGCCGCAGACGACGACGCGGTCGAGCGCCTGCACGACCTCGCGTCGCAACTCGACTCGCTCGCAACCCGCGACCGCGGTCCCGACCACGGCCGCCTCGCGCGGATCGAACTCGCGCTCGACGACCTCGTCGAGGCGGCCGGCGACGACGCCGCCGCCGACATCGATGCCGCCCACGAGTCCGTCGTCGCCTTCCGCGAGACCGTCGACGGCGTGTAGAGCGGGTCTCCTGTCTCCGGGACGCGACCCCACGCTGTGGATCCGTCGGTCACACCACCACCCTGGACCCGTCGCTTACATCACCACCCTGGACCCGTCGGTCACACCAACGCCGCGATATTCGAGCAGTGGATGGCGACGAGTTGGACGCCGCGCAGAAAGGGGATCGCGGGAACGACCAGTCGCCAGGGGTCGGGCGAGTCGACGCCGACGGCCGGGTAGTACTTCCACAGCCCGGCGAGGATCCCGAGCGCGAGCGCCTTCTGGACGAGCAGTCCCGGATACCCGAGCGCGTCCACGAACGCTCGCGCGACGGGGTTGACCTCGAAACCGCCGAGTTCGAGGACGACCGTCGTCAGGCCGGTGTCGCCGAAGACGTAGAAGACGAGGACGAGTTGCCACAGCGCAAAGGAGAGCACGCGGTACTGTTCGTCGGGATCGTCGATCCGCGAGACGAACCGTTCGCCGACCGCGGTGAGCGAGCGCGTCCCGTAGCTAGCGGCGCGGTCGATCGGTTCGCTCCCTGGTCGCCCACCCATCGTGTCGGATCCAGCGGTACGGCCGCCACCCCTGTTCGGTCGTGCTACTCGCCCCCGACCCGAGCCCACCGCGGTGTCCCCACACCCGGGCCATGGGGTCGTGTTATTCGCTACCAAACGAGGGCGCATCTTAACTTTTGTGCCATCGCCCGCGCCAGTGTCGGGGGTCTCGCGGACCGTCTCTCGAGGGTCACGCCACCGTCGTCCGGCAGTCGACACACCACCCGCAGTCGGCGCGGTCGGAAAGCCGGTCGTAGAATCGCCGGAGTCCCGCCGATTCGGTCTCGGGGAGGACGTGCAGGCGGACGCTCCCGTCGCGGACGGTCACGCGGAACACGTCGGTCGTCTCCTCGTCGCGGACGAGATAGAGCGTCATCGGCAGGTCGAGAAAGTCGCCAGCGCGGTACGGCCCGCTCTCGATGACCGCCGTCACGAGCGCGTCGAGGTCCGCGTTCGACAGGTCGGCGTCGGGCACGAGTTCGAAGACGGTCTCGCCCTCGTACTCGACGCCGCCGCTCCGCGGATACCGCCGCTCGGGCCGCCCCGGGATCGCGAACGAGGGGTCACGTGCCGTCATACCGTCGGGATGGCGGGCCTTCGTCGCCATCCCTTGTAAGTTCTCGCGCGATTCGGGGTCTAACCGTGTCTGTGGTCGGTCCAGTGAGGGCGTGAGTTGCCACGACGAGCGCGTCTGGAGTCGATCTACCCACCACCGCACCCGATCGTGAATCCTGAACGCCCTCGACCCGCTCGCTCCGAATCACAGCTACTGTACTCGATCGTGAATCCTGAACGCCCTCGACCCGCTCGCTCCGAATCACAGCTACTGTACTCGATCGTGAATCCTGAACGCCCTCGACCCGCTCGCGGTCGCTAAGCGGGATATTCTCGCTCTCCGCACCGCCCGCGAGAATAGTGCCGCGCTTAGTCGACCGTGCAAGCGCGAGCGGGTCTCGCCCTTTCAGTCCACCAGGAACACGACCGCACAGCACCGCAGACAGCCACACCCTCCCCAGCCGATTCGCTCACTCGCTCACTTCGTTCGCTTCGTTCGCTCATCCCTCGCACGGCTCCGTCGCGCCACGGAGGGCGCGACGGCACGCGCCGACGTGGCTGGATCGGTCCGCGATCTGCCCGAACGTCGTCGTTTCGGCGCGTCACTCCCGGTTTTCCGAGCGCGAGCGGTAGTAGGCGACCGCGGCGGAGCCGGTGAGGAGGGCAGCGACGAGAAAGAGCGCTTCCCACCAGGAGCCGTCGCTGGCGTACTGGACGGCGCCGGCGAGCGCGACGAGCGCGGCGGCGACGGCGTTTATCAGCGCGCCCATCCGGTAGTTCCGGGTCGACTCGGCGGCCGTACCGGATCGGCGAGCGGCGGTGACAAAAACCCGCGGTCGGGGTCAATCGTCAGTCGCGGGTTCGGGTTCGGGTTCGGGCTCGGTGGGGTCGGTGTCGCCGTCGGCGGTCGCCACGGGGGAGTCGGTCAGGTCGGCATCGCGCCAGGTGCCCAGCGCGAACCAGGTGTAGGCGATGAGTGCGCCGGCGACGTTCGAAACGGCGAAGGCCAGCCAGACGCCCTCGTACCCGAGCGACCCCGAGAGCAGGAGGTCGGCAACCCCGCGAGCGGCGCCGTCGAGGACGGGCACGCCGGCGAGCAGGCCGGCGACCCAACTGCCCTCGTAGGCGAGCGACCGCGAAGCGACGTAGGCGACGGGCAGGCGCACGAACCCGAGCATCGTGATCGAGATGACGGCGGCGGTCAGCGTCTTGCCGGCGCCGCGGAACCCGCCCTTGTAGGCGTGGAAGATGCCCGTGAAGCCGAAGGTGGGCGCGACGTAGCGCAGGAACAGGCGACCGATCTCGATGACCTCGGGCTCGTTCGAGAAGATGGCGACGATGTTCGGTGCGCCCAGCCAGGTGAGGACGCCGACGCCGGCGAGGACGCCGAACATGGCCTTCGCGGCGAAGCCGGTGGCGCGGCCGGCGCGCTCGGTCTCTTTCGCGCCGATGTTCTGGCCGGCCATCGTCTCGACGCCCCGGCCGACGGCGATGGCGGGCAGGAAGATGACCGAGAACATCCGCACGCCGACGGTGTAGGCGGCGATGACCGTCTCGCCGAAGGGCGCGACGATGGTGAGCATCAGGACGACCGCGATAGAGTTGCCGGTGTTCTCGACGGAGGCGGGCACGCCGACCCGGAGGATCTTCCGCAGGTAGGCCAGGTCGGGGACCATGTCGGTGAGATGGATCTGGACGCCGCGGTTGCCGCGGAACATGATCGCCATGCCGATCACGGTGGCGAGCGCGCGGGATAAGACGGTGGCGTAGGCCGCGCCCTGCACGCCGAGTTCGGGGAACGGCCCCCACCCGAAGATGAGGAACGGGTCGAGGATCATGTTGACGACGACGGTGACGA
>Ga0207733_100063_pt1 | contig 111608 bp, 112 predicted proteins | sample A23P3SouthBayCA_FD_187735 | JGI IMG/M metagenome (GOLD analysis project Ga0207733, IMG submission 187735) | Aerobic enrichment media microbial communities from Eden Landing Ponds, California, USA - A23 P3 (SPAdes) | ecosystem: Environmental > Aquatic > Marine > Unclassified | place: Emeryville... | reverse complement strand
GACCACGTCGACGAGGCGGGCGAGGACTACCTGGAGAAGGTCCTCGCCAGCGGGACCCACGTCGTCGAACTGACCGAGATCGCCCGCGACTACGTGGAGACGCTGACCGGCGACGGCGACGTCGAAGTCAAGCCGATGGCGCTGTGCTCGGTGCTCGAAAAGGAGGTGGACCTCCGCCGGGAGAGCTTCCCACACGCCGACTTCGTCCTCGCCAACGACGTCCCGGACGTGCAAGTGATGGCGGACGAGATGCTCTCCTCGGTCTTCCGGAACCTCCTGAACAACGCCGTCCAGCACAACGACCGCGACGAGCCCCACGTCGAGGTGTCCTGCGAGGTGGACGGCGACGAGGGTGTCGTGACTGTCGCCGACGACGGTCCCGGGATCCCGGCGGACCAGCGCGAGCGGATCTTCCAGAAGGGCGAGAAGGGGCTCGAGAGTTCCGGCACGGGCATCGGGCTGTACCTCGTCTGGACCCTCGTTGAGCAGTACGGCGGGTCAGTCGAAGTGAGTGACAACGAGCCGCGCGGGAGCGTGTTTACAGTGCGGCTGCCCCTTGCTGAGTCCTGAAAACGCCGTTCTCTCTGGGAGTCGTTGATACACCTGGCGGTGAAGGAGATCATGAACCAGGAGGGATAGGACCGAAAATCTCCGGATTCCGAATCCCCACATTGAGCTAGCATCCGAGCGAGCGGAGCGAGCGAGGTTCGCCGTCAGAGCGGAGCTCTGACGAGCCCTCGTTCGCTCCCGGTGGTCGCTCACGAGGACACCGGCCGTGACCGAGCGAAGCGAGGAAACGGCCGGCTTTTTTCACCTAGTTTTTTGCGCCGAGTGGTTGCTCGCGGAGCGAGCAACCCGAGGCGTAAAAAAGAGGTCTAGCGGGCACGGTGGGATTTGAACCCACGACCATCGGATTAGAAGTCCGACGCTCTGGTCCGGGCTGAGCTACGTGCCCCACCGGCCGAAGGCACTGACCCGTCAAAAAGAGCGGGGAATCAGGCCGCTTCGGCCCGTCTGGTGGCCCGTGACTCCGCGATTGCCAGCGAGAGCGTGCTCGCCAGCCCGAGGATGGTCCCGGCCGTGAGTGTGATCGCGACGTACTGCAGGCTGGCCTCGCCGAGGAAGAAGGCGCTGACGCCGTGGAGGACCGCGGCGATGGCGACGACGTAGAAGGGGGCGTTGAGGTACCGCCAGCGGAAGGTCCCCGAGAGGTACTCGTCGGTGACGCGACCGAGGCTGGAGGTCACGCCGGCCGCCGCGAACCACTGGACGGCGCCGTAGACGAGCGCCGCGATGGTGTCGAGGACACCCAGGCGCTGGACGCGGTCGACGCGGATGTCCGCCAGGGTCTCCACGCCGCCGAGGCCGCCGATGGCGAGCAGGGCGGCGGCGACGACGTACGTGATCAGGGTGATCCGGCCGGTGAAAAGCGCCTCTCGCGTGCGGCTAACGGCGGCGTCGAGCCAGTCCTCCAGCCCCAGCCCCCGGCCGAGGATGTACAGGCCCAGCAGCGCCGAGATGAGCCCCAGGCCAGTTCCCGGGTAGCCCAGCGAGTCGGCGACGATGGTCAGGGGGTAGATGAGCAGCAGGATGCCGAGGGGGACGAGAATGGTCCCGCGGGTCTCGGGGTCGTCGAGCACCTGCTTGATGGTGTAGTACATCGACTCCAGGTCCTGGGCCTGGCGGACGACGACGCGGCGGACGCCGTCGATGGACACGCGCGAGCGGATGACCGGGACGACGGACTCGTCCTGGGCGCCGTCGGTCACGACGATGGCCCGGACGTCCTCGCCCGTGGCCAGCTCGGCGAGGACGCGGTCGAGTTCCTCGCCCACCTTGCGGTTGGCGCGGACGTCGCTGCCGTCGACGCCGGTGACGGCGGCGACCTCGACGGCCTCGTCGTCGACTTCGTCGGCGAGGTGGAGTCCCTCGAAGAGGACGTTGACGTCGCTGTCCTCGGGGTCTGCGGTGGCGAGTGCGACGGCCGCCTCGCGGACGGCATCCCGGCCGACCACGGGGCTCTCGACCCCGGTCTTGCGCCCGAGGTCGTCGTCGAGGTCGACGCACAACACCAGCAGCATCACTCGACGCTAGACGAGCGGGCTATATCTGCTTTCGGGCGCGGGTCGACGACGTGCCTGGCGTCGGTCGAACAGTCGATGCCCGGTGGCCGTTTCGGTCAGCTTTTGCGGCTGGACGCCGAAACGGAGACACCGATGCTCTCCGAGGGCTGCGAACAGTGTGCCAAAGGCGGGAAGCTGGTGCTGTTCGTCTACGGCTACTGCGACCAGCGGGACTGCTTTTACTGCCCCCTCGGCGAGAACCGCAAGAACGTCACCGACGTCTACGCCAACGAACGGCTCGTCGAGGACGACCAGGACGTCGTCGACGAGGCGAAACGCATGGACGCGCTCGGCGCCTCCGTCACTGGCGGCGAGCCCCAGGAGGCCATGGACCGGACCTGCCGGTACCTCTCCCTGCTCAAAGACGAGTTCGGCGAGGACTTCCACACGCACCTCTACACCGGCATCACGGGCGGGCGCCAGAACATGCGCCGGCTCTCCGAGGCGGGCCTCGACGAGATTCGCTTCCACCCCCCATTCGAGCAGTGGGGCGACCTCCACGGGACCGAGTGGGAGGACATCCTCTACGTCGCCCGCGAGGAGGGCCTGACGCCCGCCTTCGAGATTCCGGGCATCCGCGCCGAGGAGGAGTTCCTGGAGTTCCTAGACGAGGGCGCCGCGGACTTCTGTAACGTCAACGAGTTCGAGATGAGCGAGGGGAACTATCGGCGAATGCAGTCCGAGGGCTTCGAGCGCAAGGAGGGCCACATGAGTGCCGTCGAGGGCAGCCACGACGTGCTGGAGGTCATGGGCGACCACCCGAAGGTCTACTTCTGCACCTCGGTCTTCAAGGACGCCGCCCAGCACCGCAATCGCCTCCAGCGCATGGCCCAGAACGTCCGCCGTCCCTTCGACGAGGTGACCGACGACGGCACCCTCGTCTACGGGAAGACGTGGGTCGAGCCGGATCGGCTGGAGGAACTGGGCGTGCCGCCGGAGTTCTACGCCATCAAGACCGACCACGTCGAACTGGCCTGGTGGCTCCTAGAGGAGATGGTCGCGGAGGGCGACGTGTCCGAGGGCGAGGTCGTCGAGCAGTACCCCACGGTGGAGGGAACCGTCGTAGAGCGGTCGCCCGTGGCATAAATCGCTCTACTCTTCCAGTCGTCTGAGTTTTGCCTTGAGTTTGGTCCGGGAAATTGCACCTCTGTCAGCTTTCCGATGATCGTTCGGACAGAGGACGATTAGATTGGAGGGATCATTTGGACCTCCTTCACTTCTAGGCACGATGTGGTGTACCTCCGGTTGATCGATTTGCGTGCCGCACCATTCGCAATGTTGGTTCGCTCTGTCGAAGAACAAATCGTGTTTTAATTTTTCAGGGGTGGGCGGGGTTTTATCCGTAGATTCATTTTCATCGGGTTTTGAATCTGAGTTCTCGCCTGTGGTGAGAAGTGATAGTGCCGAGGCTATATCGTCCGATACAACGAGAGCCCAGGCGAGGATGCTAATGCCAGCCAGAAGGAGGCCACTTCCGATGAGAAATGCGGGCGATCCAAACTCGAGGCCCATTGTCCAAAGGAAAATTGCACCTCCGGTAATCATCACGATTGCCACACCACCTGGTGGGAGGTCGTCGATATCCTCGAGGGATTCCAAGTCCCTGGAAATTGGATCGTCGGTCTGCCCAGAAACACCCATCGACGGGCCAAGTGAGGTTGGCCCGGGCGAGGCGCTATGAGCCCGTTCCTCGAACAGACCTTCGGCTTCCGAGTATGAGTCGACCCGATGAACAGGAAGTCCCAATGATTGGATGCCGCCGAAAGTATTGTCAACGTATTTTGGCGTGACGATTCTCTCCTGCGGTTCCTTATTGTGAGATATTTCGTACAACCCGTCCTCAAGCTTATTCAGGCGCCAATTCCCCTCCCGGCGTACGACTCCCATAGAGTACAAACGACAAGCGAGCACCAAATACGTTAACCTCGTTTCAAAATCTGGTCAAGTCATTCCCGACCGGCCAGTACCTCGTAGGTATCGTATCCCAGCGCGGCGAGGAGGAAGGCGAGCGCGAGCGCCGAGAGCCGCCGGTCCTCCCGGCGGACGTTCAGCGCGACCAGAGCCAGCGCGACGAGGAACGTCCAGTGGTCGTGCTTGCGGAGGTGGGATCCGAGGCGCACGTATTCGCGACCGGCCGGCGTGCCCTTGGCGGTTGCCATCGCGGCCGCCAGGTTGTCCCGGCGAGGAAAACGCTTGTACCCGTGGCCGCCCGAGGGGACGCCGATGTACCTCTCGCACCCGGTTCGGCGGATGCGCGACGACCCGCAGACTGGCGAGAAGGTCACGCTGCTGGTCCGGGCGGTCGCGGACGCCAAGGTCGAGGACCTCGCCGAGCGGCTGGCCGACCTGGGCACCGTCGAGGACAAGCTCCGGTTTGCGACGGTTCGGGTGACGGTGCCCCAGGTCGCGGTGGCGGACGTCTGCGAGCTGTCGGGGGTCGACTCGGTGGAGACGGCGAACACCCTTGAACTCGACGCGGCGGGTGCCGAGGAGGACGTGGACCTGGACGAGCGGTAACGGGTGTCAGCGGGGGCAACGGCGGTGGCGACCCGCAAGCGTTTACTGCTCGCCCGAAGTAGGACGGATCATGGCCGACTGTCCACTCGCGGACGAGTGCCCCAGTTTCGCCGAGCGGATCGAGGGCATGGGGTGTCAGCACTACGGGGACCGCGGGGGGAAGGAGTGGTGCAACCACTACAGCCAGCCCATCGAGGACCTGAAGTCCCAGCCCGTCAAGCCCGGCGAGGAAGTCGTCGTGGAGGTCGAGGACATCCACGAGAGCGGGGCCGGCGTCGGCCGGACCGAGGACGGCTTCATCATCATGATCGACGGCATCCTCCCGCCGGCACGCTCGAAGGTCAAGGTGACCAAGGTGCGCTCGAACCACGCCCGCGCAGAAGAGGTCGAGCGCCTCCCCGACGACCCTGAGGACGAGGCGGACGACGAGGAAGACGCCGTGGGTGCGGACCTCGACGGCGACGCGGAGGACGCCGACGAGGAGCAGGCGGAAGACGACCACCGACCCCAGCTGGGCAGTCGCGACAACTTCTGGGGGAACTGAGGGACCGCTCCGGCACGTGCCGGCGCGATAGGGGCCTACTATTTTGAGTTAGCGGCGGCTCGCTCCGGTATGGACCTGGCACTCGACGGCAGCGCCGTGCTCTGTACTGCCGCCTCGCGAGGGCTCGGCCTCGCGAGCGCCGAGGCGTTCGCCCGCGAAGGCGCCGACGTGGCGATCTGCGGCAGCACCGCCGACCACGTCGACGACGCCCGGGAGACCCTGCGAGCGACGGGGAGCGGCGACGTCCTGGCAGTCCAGGCGGACCTGACCGACCCCGACGAGGTCGCGGCCCTCGTCGCGGAGACGGTCGAGACCTTCGGCGGGCTGGACCACCTGGTGACGAGCGCTGGTGGCCCGCCGAGCGGCCCGTTCCTCGACACGGACGACCGGGACTGGTATCGGGCCTACGACCTGCTGGTGATGAGCGTCGTCTGGACGGTCCGGGAGGCCCACCCCCACCTCGCAGACGGCGGCGGGACGATCACCGCGATTACGTCCCGGACCGTCCGCCAGGTGCTCGACGACCTGGTCCTCTCGAACGCGGTCCGGCGGGCGGTCGACGGCCTCGTCCAGACGCTCGCCCGCGAGTTCGCCCCGGCGGTCCGGGTCAACGCCGTCCTGCCCGGGGCCATCGAGACAGACCGCATCGAGAGCATCATCGAGGCGTCCGTCGAGCGCGGCGACGTGCCGGACTACGAGGCGGGCTACAGCGAGTGGGCCGCCGACGTCCCGCTCGATCGCATCGGCGAGCCCCGGGAACTCGGCGACGTGGTCGCGATGCTCGCCAGCGACCGCGCGAGCTACGTCAACGGTGTTCGACTGCCCATCGACGGTGGGAGCATCCGGGCCTAGGCCAGACCCGCGGGGGTTCCCCGACCGGCCTCAGAACTGCCCACGGTCGCGGAGGCGGGCGACCACCTCGCGCACGCGCTCGGCCTCGTCGAGCGGCGCGACCAGGGTCCGGTCGCCGTAGCTGGCGACCACGAGGTCGGAGACGCCGACGGCGCTGACGTGGCCGTCCGTGGCGAGCACGCAGTCCGCCGAGTCGATGGTGAGCGCGTCACCGAGGACCGCGTTCCCGTCCTCGTCCCGCTCGGTGACCCGCAGGAGGGCGTCCCAGCTTCCCAGGTCGTCCCACGTGAACGCCGCCGGGACGACGTAGACGTCGTCTGCCACCTCGAGGACGGCGTGGTCGACGCTGATCGGGTCGACGACCCCGAAGCCGGCCGCGGGGTCGTCCCGGTCGAGGGCGTCGACGAGGGGAGCGAGGACCGTCTCGCGGGCGGCCTCGAGGAACGCCGTCGGCGTCCAGGCGAAGATGCCGGCGTTCCAGCGGAAACCCCGGTCGACGAACTCGCGGGCCTGCGCGGTGTCGGGCTTCTCGACGAATCGATCCACGGCGAGATGGCCTCTCTCGTCGGATCCGGGCGCGATGTAGCCGTAGCCCGTGGCCGGTCGGGTCGGCTCGACGCCGACGGTCACCAGCCCCCTCGTTTCGAGTGCAGTCGCGGCGGCCCTCCGCATCGTGTCGGCGAAGTCGCCCGCGACGTGGTGGTCGCTGGGCAGACAGCACAGGACGCACTCGCCGACCTGCTCGCGGATCCGGTGGGCCGCGTAGGCGAGTGCCGGCCCGGTGTCCTTGCTCGCGGGTTCGACGAGGACGGCCGCGCCAGGGGCGGCCTCGCGGACGGCCTCGGCGTACCGATCGCGCGTCAGGACGTAGATCTCGTCGGCGAAGCCGGCGCGGTCGACGGTCCGCGCCAGGAGCGAGCGGTCGCCGCCGAGTTCGAGGAGTTGCTTGGGTCGGTCGCGCCGGCTGGCGGGGTAGAGGCGCGTCCCCGTCCCGCCGGCGAGCACCACCGCGACCACGGGGCGGTTCATGCTGATGGTGGGGACCGACCGGCAGAAAAATCTGTGCGTGTCCGCGCACCGCTGGCGTGCGTGGACGGGAAGGCGAGGGGTGGATGGCGGCCAGTCGAACGAGGCCGGGAGCGTCGCAGATGGTCCAGCACAGACGGGCACGAGGTGCCATACTCCGAGCGACCGCGAGTCACGGACACCCCCTCGTTTCGAGTGCAACGGCTGCGAAGGAGGGTGTCGTCGCCGGCCCCCGACCCGGCCGTCGCCGCGGCGTGGTCAGGGCCGGTCTATGGCTTCGAGCAGCGGGGCCACGTCGTCGACGCCAGCGAGTTCGTCGAAGAGCGACTCCGGGTCCGGGACGGGCGCGTAGATCGGGCGGCCCTTCCCGGTCGGCGAGGAGTCCGCGGGGCCCTCGTCGACGACGAGCCCCGCCTCCTCCAGGCTGTAGAGGGCCCGCGAGACGTCAGCCTCCGTGAGTGTGCCGACCACCGCTGCCTCGGCCTCCTCGAGGTGGTCGTTGCAGACGGCGCGAAGCTGTGCCTGGTTGGCCGGCGTCGCCCCCTCGCTGGCCGCCCGCGCGACGGCCAGCAACACCACGCACTCGTCCAGCGATGCCGAGTCGATCGCCGCGGTCCCACTCATAGCCCACCTGTTCCGTCGTGTGGGTCAAAACGGTTCTTCTTCGTGTCGGATCGCGAGAGCGAGGGCTGTGACACCTCCCCACCGCGGCGTCGCCGAGCGCGGTTCAGTCGGCGGCCTCGATCGGCCACCGGTCGCCCTCGTGAGCTTCGAGTCGGTCCCGTGCGTCGCTGGTCAGGCGATACGCAGTGCCCTCCCGAACCACGTCACCCAGATCGACGAGGTGGTCGAGGTGGGCGCTGGCCTCCCCGGGCCCGTGGAGGACGTGGATGCCCTCGAGGTCGCCGAAGAGTGCCGCGCTGACGGTCCAGGCGTCCGCCGGGCCCTGCTCGGCCAGGACGCGGACGACGCGGAGCGCGCGGTCACCGTGGTGAGCGCGGATCTCTCTGGCGCGAGCCGTCGGATCGTCGATGGCGTCGCGGTGGCCGGGCCACGCTCGCGTGAAGTCCCGGGCGGCGAGCCGATCCAGCGTCTCCACGTACGTCGCCAGCGGCCGTTCGACGCGGACGTCCGCGCCCCCGACGTTCGGCGTGTAGACCGGAAGGAGCGCGTCGCCGGCCAGCACCTCGTTCCGGTCGGGAAGGGCGAACGCCGAGAGACCTGCCGTGTGGCCGGGCGCGTGAACGACCTCGAGGGTCGCCTCGCCGACGTCGAACCGGTCGCCGTCCACGAAGGGCACGACGTCAAGGGTACCTGAGTAGAGGTCCGTCCGCGTCGACCGAAGACGGTCGAGGAGGGGCTCCCGCTCGGCCGCCGGCATCTCCCACCTCCGGAAGGCGTCACGCTGGCGGTCGTGGAGGCGGTCCCAGGCGTCGGGATCGCCGCGGGCGAGTGCGGCGTCTGCCTCGTGGACGTGAACCGTCGCGTCCGCCTCGTCGGCGAAGGCCCCCGCGAGACCGGCGTGGTCGGCGTGGTAGTGCGTGAGGTAGACGTCGTCGACGTCGGCGAACGAGATGCCGTGGGTCCCGAGGGCCGCCTCGAGTTCGCGCCGCGACTCGGGGGTGTCGAGACCGGTGTCGACGAGCGCCGTTCGATCGCCGTCGAAGAGGTAAACGCTGTTGTCGCCCTCGAAGAGGGTATTGTCGAGACGGAGGTGTTCCATTTCGTCGGTGAACGAGCCCCTCGTACTTCAGCGGTTTCGCACGCGAGTGACGTGTTTCGGGACCGAGCCGAGCAGTGACGGTGGGTTTATGGTCTACAGCGAGCAACAGCAAGTCAGTATGACGTCACGACTCGACCGCAGAGACCTCATCAAGGGCATCGGTGCGGCAGGTATCGTCGGCCTCGCCGGCTGTTCCGGCGATGGCGGGGACGGTGGCGACGGCGGTGACGGTGGTTCCGGCGACGGCGGTGACGGTGGCGATGGCGGTGACGGTGGATCGGGCGACGGCGGCGACGGCGGCCGGACCATCAACATGGGGATGTTGATGGGCGTCACCGGCGGCCTCGAACAGCTCGGCCCGCCGATTCGTAACGCCGCCCAGCTGGTCGTCGATCAGGTCAACGAGGCGGACACGGACTTTTCGGTCGATGTCCAGTTTGAGGACACGGCGACCGACGCGACACAGGGAGTCAGCGGCGGCGAGGCACTGGTAAACGCCGGCTATCCGATGATTTGCGGGGCGCTCAGCTCCGAGGTTAGCATCCAGGTCGCGAACAACGTCGCCATCCCGAACGACGTCACGATGTGCTCGCCCGCAAGTACCTCTCCTGACATCACGGACCTCGAGGACAACGACCTGATCTTCCGGACGCCGCCGACCGACGCACTCCAGGGCGCCGTCCTCGCCCAGATCGCCGCCGAGCGCCTGGGCGTCGACTCCGCCGCGACGCTCTATCTCAACAACGCCTACGGGAACGGTCTCTCGCAGGGCTTCGCGAACGCCTTCGAGAACGAGTACGAGGGGACCGTCACCAACCAGGTGTCCTTCGCGGAGGGCGAGTCGTCCTACACCTCCCAGCTCAACAGCGCCCTGGAGGACGACCCGGGCACGCTGCTCGTCGTTGGTTACCCGGCGAGCGGGGTTCAGATATTCCGTGACTTCTACTCCAGTTTCGACCGGGGTGATATGGACGTTCTCGTCTCGGACGGGCTCCAAGACTCGGGCCTCCCGGGCAACGTCGGCCAGGACATGAGCAACGTCAGCGGCACGGCCCCGACCGGCGAGGGGCCCGGACTGGAGTACTTCCAGGACCAGTACAGCGAAGCCTACGACGCCGACCCGCAAGGGCAGCCGTTCGTCAAGCAGGCCTACGACGCTGCGGCCGCGCTGGTCCTGGCGAACGCGGCCGCCGGCGAGAACGCGGGTGGGGCCGTCAGCGAGAACATGCGGCCGGTCACTGCCGACGGCGGCTCGGAGGTCACTCCCGAGAACATCGTCGAGGGCATCGAGATGGCCGCACAGGGCGAGGAAATCAACTACCAGGGCGTGTCCGGGCCGATTTCCTTCGACGAGAACGGTGACCTGGAGACCGCGTCCTACGAGTACTTCCAGTTCACCAGCGACGGTCTGGAGGCGGTCGACACGATCACGCCCTGAGACGCGAGACTCGGTTTTCTTTTTCGCGCGCTCAGCCGCCCAGGAAGTCCTCTCGCACCTGCTGATTCGCCAGCAGTGCGTCACCCGTGTCCTCGTGGCGGTTCTGGCCCTGGACGAGGACGTACCCCCTGTCACAGCGTCGCAGTGCCTCCTTCGCGTTCTGTTCGACCATCAGGATGGCCGTCCCGCCGTCGTTGATGGTCTCGACCCGGTCGAGCATCTCGTCGACGAGGTCCGGCGCGAGGCCGGCGCTCGGCTCGTCGAGCAGGAGGAGGTCGGGATCGAGCATCAGCGCCCGGCCCATGGCGAGCATCTGTTGTTGCCCGCCGGACAGCGAGCCAGCCGTCTGGCCCGAGCGCTCGCGGAGGATGGGGAAGTAGTCGTAGACGGCATCGAGGCTGTCCTGCGGGACCGAGTCGAGGATGTAGGCACCCATCTCGAGGTTCTCCTCGACCGACAGTGACGGGAACACGTTCTCGTTCTGTGGGACGTACCCCAGGCCGTGGTGGATGATTTCCTCGGGTGCCAGACCGGCGATGTCCTCGCCGTCGAAGACGACTTCGCCGTCCATGAAGGTCGTCAGGCCGAAGACAGTCTTCATGACCGTCGACTTGCCCGCTCCGTTCGGGCCGACGATAGTGACGAATTCGCCGTCGTCGACCACCATGTCCACGCCCTCGAGAATCTGGAGGTCGCCGTAGCCCGCATCGAGGTCACTGACCTCGAGGAGGGTCATTCGTCCACCTCCCCGCCGAGGTACGCTTCGAGGACGCGCTCGTCCTGCCGGACCTCCGCGGGCGACCCCTGCGTCAGGACCGCCCCCTGGTGGAGGACGATGACCGGATCACAGTGATTCATGATGACGTCCATGTCGTGTTCGACGAGCAGGAAGGTCAGGCCTTCTTCGGCCCGGAGTTCGTGGAGGCGGTCCAGAAGCTTCGTTTCCAGGGTTGGATTAACGCCCGCCAGCGGTTCGTCGAGCAGTATCATGTCCGGGTCGGTCATGAGGACTCGGGCCAGTTCCAGCAGTTTCCGCTGCCCGCCCGAGAGGGTACCCGCGTACTCGCCGGCGAGGTGGTCGAGTTCGAGGAACTCCAGGGTCTCCCAGGCCGCCTCGCGAAGGTCGCGTTCCTGGTCGACGACGCGGTCCCTGGCGACGGGCACGACGGACCGCCAGAGAGTCTCGCCGATCTGGTTCCGCGGGGCGAGCATGACGTTCTCGAGGACGGTCATCTCGTCGAGTTCCCGGGCAATTTGGAAGGTCCGCACGAGGCCGCGTTGTGCCACCTCGTCGGGTCGGTCGTCGGTGACGTCTTGGCCGTCGAAGCGAACCTGGCCGGCGTCGGGGGACTGGTTGCCGGTGATGAGGTCGAAGGTGGTCGACTTGCCGGCCCCGTTCGGGCCGATGAGGCCCGTCAGCGTGCCCTGCTCTACGTCGAAGCTGGCACCGTCAACGGCGACGATACCGCCGTAGCGCTTGGAGATGTCCCGGACCTGGAGGAGGGGCTCAGTCTCGGACCCGGGCCCGACGTCGGCCTCGTCCCTGGTGGTCTCTGGGGTCACGACTGGCCCTCCTGGCGGTCCCTTTCGCCGAGGTCGATTGGTGAGGCGACCTCCTTTCGATGGCCGAGCAGGCCCTCAGGTCGGTTCTGTATCAGGTAGACGAGGACGACGCCGAGCAAGACCAGGCGGAGCGCCGCGACGTTCACGTCCGAGAGCGTGTAGGCGACGAGTGGTGTGACGTCGAGGCCACCGAGGGCACCGATGGCGTCGAAGAGAGTGTTGGGCGGGCTGCCCACCGCGACGTACTCGGTGACGAGCCGCTTGACGAAGTTCGGGCCCTGGAACAGCAGGCTGGCGAAGACCGCGCCACCGATGACGCTCCCGGTGTTCGAGCCGGCGCCGCCGATGATGAGCGCGACGAAGATGTAGAAGGTGTAGATGGGCTCGAACATCGACGTGGCAACGTAACCGCCGGTTAGCCGCCAGAGAATGCCGCCAAAGCCCATCAGGGCACAGCCGAGCGCGAAGGTTTTGATTTTGAACCAGCGGGTGTCCTTGCCCAGTGCCCGCGCGACGACCTCGTCCTCTCGAATGGCCTTCAGCACGCGCCCAAACGGTGAGAAGCCGACGCGCATGAGGAGCCAGTAGACCCCCGCGACGCCGACCAGAAGCACGATGGCATAGACCCAGCCAACAACGACTGACGGCTGGACGCCGAGTCCGCTGGAGAAGTCGAAAATTGCCGCGCCGAGTGCGGACGGATCTGATGCCGGGTCGCCCGGCGTCTGGTAGAAGATGATCCGGATCGGGTTCTCAGGCAGCGACATCCCGCGAGAGCCCCCGGTTCCCAGGTCAAGGCCGGCGATGGAGAACTCCTCCAGGACGGGCGATCGGTAGGTCCGCCGGATGATTTCGGCGAATGCCAGCGTAACGATGGCGAGGTAGTCCCCGCGGAGCCGTAACGCGGGGAGGGCGGCGATGACCCCGAGGAGCGCCGCAGCGAGGACGCCGCCCAGGATACCAATCGGGAGGGGCAGGCCGAGACCGGGGAACGTCGACGTCGGCGACGTGGACAGCATCGCCATCGTGTACACGCCAACGGCCATAAACCCGGCCACGCCGATGTTGAACAGGCCCGCGTACCCCCACTGGAGGTTCAGCGCGAGGACGAGGATGGCGTAGATGGCAGACAGGAAGGTGATGCGCCGGAGCGTGTTGACGATGCCGTTGAGGTCGTAACCCAGCAGGACGGACACAACGGTGAAGAGAGCGTAGAGACCGAGGGCAACGCCCAGGAGGAGGACGGCGTCGTTGCGGCCATCGGTGCCGCCGGCCGTCTCGGAACTCATGCAGTTCTCACCCCGCCCATGAGGCCGGACGGACGGACCAACAACATGGCAATCATGACGAGGAACGCGGCGACCACGATGAAGCTCTCGGGGAGCCAGACCAGCGACAGTCGGCTGGAGACGCCGATGACGATTCCGCCAACCATGGCGCCGTAGACCGAGCCGATGCCGCCGAGGATGACGGCGGCGAAGATGAGCAACAGGAGGAGCCAGCCGAAGTCCATGGTAAGGGTGCCACGCTCCAGCGCGATGAGATAGCCGGCAGCGCCTGTCAGGGCACCACCCAGGAGCCACGTCGTCAGGACGACGCGCTCGGTGGGAATACCGGTCACGCGTGCGAGGTTCTCATTGTCAGCCATCGCTCGCATCGCCGTCCCAAGTTTGGTGTGTCGGAGGACGAGGTGGGTCCCGAGCATGAGGAGTGCCGCCACGACGACCAGCGTGAGCTGGTGGGCGTTGACGGAGATGGTGCCACCGCCGATCGGGACCGAGAAGCTGGGCGTTTGCTGGCCGGCGGTCAGGCCGCGGCGGCCGGCCTGGAAGGTAAACACGAGGAGATATCGGATGGCGAGGGCGACGCCCACACTGGCGATGAGCAGCGAGATGCCGCTCTGGTCGCGCATCGGTTTGTAGACGACGCGGTCGACGACCACGGCCAGGACAGCGGTCGCTACGGCGGCGACGACGAGGCCCACGACGATGGCGACGGGCGTGCTCGTGACGCTGATGCCGAGGGTGTTGGTGTTCAGGGGGAAGGGGCCGCCGAGGTGGACGAGGGCCTCAGCGGCAAAGTCACCCCAGCCCGCGACGAGGAAGGCTGCAATCCACCCAGCGACGGCCCCGCTCGTGACGAGATCACCGTGAGCGAAGTTCGCGAACGAGAGAATGCTGTAGGTCATCGCGAGACCCATCCCAGCGAGGCCGATGGACAGGCCCAGGACGGCCCCGTTCCAGAGGTAGGTCGCCAGGTCGTGGGTCCCGACCGCACCCGTGAGCAGTCGTCGGAGGAGGTCTAGCGTTAGTACCAGTACAATTGCGGCAAAGACGACGAGGAGCGGACGGTCCCGTACGGCGGTGAGCGCCCGATTCCCGGACTCCCGCTCTGTCATATCCCCGCTCTGGAGCGCCGAGAGTAAAAGGTTGCCACATCCCCGCGAGCGGGTCAGAGCGTCCGATGGCGGCCGCGGGGGCCGCTCACTCCTCGAAGACGAAGGTGCCGTCAGTCTGGATCTGCTCGCCGTCGACGACGATCTCGCTGTCCTCGCTCATGTCGACGATCATGTCGACATGGACCGCCGACTCGTTGCGCTCGTTGTCCTCGCCGACCGTGTCCTCATAGGCCCGCCCGACGGCCATGTGGACGGTGTCGCCCATTTTCTCGTCGAAGAGCATGTTGTAGGTGAACCGGTCGACGTCGCGGTTCATCCCGATGCCGAGTTCGCCCAGGCGGCTGGCCCCCTCGTCAGTGTCCAGAACCTCCGTCAGCAGGGCCTCGTTCTTCGCCGCGTCGTGGTCGACGACGTCGCCGTCCTCGAACCGCAGGTAGACGTCCGTGACCTCCCGGCCCTGGTGGTACAGCGGCATGTCGAAGAGCACCTCGCCATCCACGCTGTCGGGGACCGGCGCGGTGAAGACCTCGCCGCCGGGGAGGTTGTTCTCGCCGTAGTCGTTGAGCGGCGGATTCCCGGCGATGGACATCGTGACGTCGGTCGTCTCGCCGCTGCGGATCCGCACCTCGTCTGCGCCGTCCAGGATGTCGACGAGCTGGGCCTGGTGGTCGCGGACGGCCTCCCAGTCCTTGGCGACCGCGTCCCAGACGAAGTTCTCGTAAGCCTCGGTGCTCATCTGGGCCAGCTGGGCGTGGGAGGCGGTGGGGTACTGGGTGAGACACCAGGTCTTCGAGAGGCGCTCGTTCAGGAGCGGCTGGGTGGCCGTGCCGTAGGCGGCGGTGGTCTCCGGGTCGACGTCCGCCGTCTCCGTGACGTTGTCGCTCCCCCGGATCGCGACGTAGGCGTCCATTTCCTCGTAGAGGGCCATCTCGTGGGCAGGCAACTCGAAGTCGCCGTCGTGGTTCCGGAGGAAGGCCCGCTGGAAGCGCTTGCCGGCCCGGTTCTGGACGACGAGCGGGTGGGCCTCGCGGTCGGCCACCAGTTCGTGGAGCGCGACGACGAGGTCCTCGGCTTGCGGGTGGGCGTCGATCACCACGTTCTCGCCCGCCGAGAGGTCGATGGAGTGATCGACGATGGTCTCGGCGTGCTCGCGGATGCGCGGGTCCATGCGTCCGGGTGCGGGCCCGTCGCGCAAACGCTTTTGGATGTGCCACCTGCGGGCTTTTTCTCGCAGGGGTCCAATGTGCAGACGTGAGAGGTCACGACGTCGTCGCGGAAACCACCGTTGCCGGAGGGCGGACGGTGATTCCGGCCCGGGTCCGACGGGAACTGGACGTCGAGGACGGTGATCGCCTTCGATGGCAGGTTGACGAAAACCGGCTTCGCGTCACCGTGATCCGTGAGCGTGAGAGAACCTTCGACGGATTCGAGGGATACGGTGGCGAGACGATCACCGAGGCGTCTCTCGAACACGACGGCTGGGGGGTGGAGTGATCGTTCGCCTCATCCGCCGCCCTTGCCACGGTCGACGCCCTGCCTGAACTGCGTCAGCGTGCGCCGGACCATGAGGTAGACGAAGAAGACGAAGGCGATCATGAGGACGACGATCGCCGCGAGGACTGGATCGACCATGCCGCCCGTACAGACTCGGCGGGCATAGGGATTGTGCCGTGGCGCCGCGGAGTGGACAAAACTGATACTGACCGGCGATCAATCGTCGCCAAATGTCCCTGCTACCCTCCAGGCCGGACGCCGAGCCGTCGGAGGACGCGGGGCCGCGCGTCATCGGCGTGGACGACGACGCGGCCGACGACGTCCTCGCCGCGCTCTCCTCCGGCACGGCCCGGTCCCTGCTGTCCGCCCTCCACGACGACCCCGCACCGCCCTCCGAACTCGCCGACGCGTGTGACACCTCCCTCCAGAACGTCCAGTACCACCTGGGCAAGCTCGAGAACGCCGGGGCCGTCGAGGTGGTCGACACCGCCTACTCCGAGAAGGGGCGCGAGATGGACGTCTACGCCCCCGCCGACCAGCCGCTCGTGGTCTTCGCCGGCGGGGAAGAGGACGGTTCGACGCTCCGCACCGCCCTCAAGCGGCTCCTCGGTGCCGTCGGCGTCCTCGCGCTCGCCAGCCTCCTCGTGCAGACGCTCGCCGAGACCGTCCCCATCGGGGCGCCGACCGGTGGCGACGGTGCCGGCGGGGGCGGTGGTGCAGTCGGCGACGGCGGTGCCGGCGGAGCCGACGCCGCCGACGGGGGCGACGCCGCGTTCCAGGGTGAGACGACGGCCACACCCGCGGACGGCGCCGACGTCCAGATCCAGGGCGGCGAGGCGACGTCGACGCCGGCCCCGACGCCATCGGGCGACGGGGGAGACGGATCGACCCTCGGCGAGGAAGCCACGCGCACCGTCGAGGTTGTGACGGATGCGCCCGAACCCGCCGAGACACCGGCGCGAACGGTCGCCGAAACCGTCCGGGACACCACGACCGACGTCGCGACGACGGCCGCCGACGGGGCGGGTCAGGCAGCCGATCAGGTCTCCGGGGGACTGCCACCAGGGCTGCTCTTCTTCGCCGGCGGGCTGTTCGTGCTCGGCGTCGTCGGCGTCGCCTGGTACGTCTCGACGCGTCGCTGAGGCGTGGGCCGTCCGATCGGGAAGGCTCAAATCCCCGTTTGAGTCTCCGCCGGCTACAATATATCCCCGGCCGTCCTCGAGCGTGCGGCGGCACGCTTCGGCCCTCCCCCACGACTGCCTGCCTACAACGTTTCCGTCGCGAACGTCTCGCCGTCGGGCGTTCGCAGGTCTACCCGGACGCCGTCCGGTGCGTTCTCGACCGTCGCGTAGCCAGGCCGATGCCACCGCGGGTCCGCGTGACTGCCGGGATTGACAACCGGCGTCCCCCCGACGTCGCCGATGTGTGGCTCGTGACTGTGCCCGACGAGCGCCGCGTCGGCGTCTTCCTGGCGCGCGAGGAGCGATAGCGACGTCTCGTCGTGTTCGTGCCCGTGAGCGACGACGAACCGACGGTCGAGTGCCGTCACGACGCGCGTCGCGGGCAGGCGCTCGCGCACGGCCGGACCGTCGTTGTTGCCGTGGACGGCGGCCAGCGTCGTCGCCTCGCGCTCGAAGCCATCCAGGACGGCAGCGGTAGTGAAGTCACCGGTGTGGACCACCGTCTCGGCCTCTCTGACGGCCGTCAGGGCGGCCCCCGTCAGGTGGGTGGAGTCCGAGCCGTGGGTGTCGCCGATGACGACCAGCACGGCCGGTCGGACGCGCGCCGACGCAAAGAGTGGTCGGGTCCCCGCCGGCGACGGGTTCCTCGGACCGCCGACTATTTGACCTGGGGAAGCGACCCACCTGGCATGGCCGGGAGCAGGTCGGTCGTCATGGCCGCACTGATCGCCAACGGTGCCATCGCCGTCATGAAGTTCGTCGGCTTCCTGCTGACGGCGAGCCCGGCGATGCTCTCGGAGACCTATCACTCCATCTCGGACACCGGCAACCAGGTCTTCCTCCTGATCGGCATCCGGTACAGCGGTCGGGAGGCGGACGCCCGCCACCCCTTCGGCTACGGGAAGGCCCAGTTCTTCTACAGCTTCCTCGTCTCGGTGCTCCTCTTTGGCATCGCCGGCTGGGAGAGTGCGACCCACGGCTTCCACAAGATCCAGGAGGCCCTCGGCGGCGGCCACGCCGGCCCGACGACGGGAACGATCGAGTTCCTCGGGTTCAGCTACACCCCACAGATTCCCTTCGACCCCGTCTACGTCAACTACGTCGTGCTGCTCGGCGCCATCGTCTTCGAGACGTGGGCGCTCTGGAAGGCCCGCGCCGAGATGCGCAAGCAGATGGACGAGCACGGCTGGGAAAACTACCGGGAGGCCTTCTCGCGGACGAGCGACGTGACGACGCTGACGGCGCTCACCGAGGACACCATCGCCCTGGGGGGTGCGGGCCTCGCACTGTTCGGGATCTTCCTCACCAGACAGCTCGGCGACCCGATCTACGACGCTGTCGCGGCGCTCCTGATCGGCCTCATGCTGATGGGCTTTGCCCTGGCGCTGGCCTGGCAGAACAAGCGTCTCCTGCTTGGCGAGAGCGTCGCCCCCGAACGGCAGGCGGCGATCCGGTCGATCGTCGCGAGCCGCGACGACGTCGACGAGGTACACGACCTTCGGACGGTATTTTTCGGTCCGGGCCAGATTCTCGTCACCGTCGACGTCGACTTCGAACTCGGGCTGGACACGAAGGAGATCGAGGCCGCCATCGACGACATCGAGGACGCTGTGACCGCGGCCGAACCCGACGTATTGCGGGTCTACGTCGAGCCGACGTGAGCGGCTGCGGCCGACCTGACGACGTCATTTCGCCACGAGTCCCGTGGTAACGGTGTTCCAGCCCGGCAGTGACGCGGACGGGACGTGTTGCGACCAGGGAGACCAGCGCTTCCCGTCGGGTTGTGTCACCTATCTCTGTCGTACCGCGAGAACCGGACTGCTGGCCGTCCCATAACAATGGGTCGAGCGCCGTGCATTCCGATGCCGGATATCACCGGCGTCACCCAATGACAACTGATCATACAGACGACACGGCCCTTTCGACGATGCGTACCATCGGTCGAGTATCAAGTTCCCGCCGGCGGGTCCTCGCGGGTGCCGGGGCCGTCCTCGGCGCCGGTTTGCTAAGTTCGCAGGGCGCGGTCGCACAGAGCGACGGCGCGGACGAGATTCCGCCGCAGTACGACCAGCCCAACACCGACGCGGACGTCCTCAACTACGCGCTGACCCTCGAGAAGCTGGAGGCGCAGTTCTACGAGGCCGGCCTCGGGCAGTTCGACGCCGAAGCGATCGGCGACGCCGCCGCTGTAGCGGACATGGGCGAGGAAATCAGGAACTATCTCGTCGACATTGGCGAACACGAGGCTGCCCACGTCGAGCAACTCACCCGCGTCATCGAGGTACTGGGCGCCGAGCCTGCAGAGCCGGAGTTCGACCTCTCGCTGGACTCGGCCCAGGCGTTCCTCGAGACCGCCCAGGTCCTCGAGAACACGGGGGTCGCCGCGTACGCGGGCGCTGCGCCCCGGATCGAGAGTCCCGACATCCTCTCGGCGGCCCTCTCGATCCACAGCGTCGAGGCCCGCCACGCAGCGATCCTCAACTGGATCAACGGCGAGTCACCGTTCCCCGACGCCTTCGACCAGCCGATGGCCATCCCGGCGGTCCTCGAGGCCATCCAGCCGTTCCTGGCCGGCGACGAGGAGACGCCCACGGAGACCGAGACGGAAGCCGAAACGGAGACTGAAACTGAGACAGCGACGGAAACCGAAACGGAGACCGACACGCCGACGGAGACCCCGACAGCGACGGAGACGGAGATGCCGGGTACCGAGACGGCCACGCCCGAAAGTGGCACCGTCGACAACGGGACGGAGCTTCCGGGCAACGTCACCGACGGGAACGTCTCGGACGGCACTGTGACGAACGGCAACGGCACCAACGTCACGAACACGACCAACGGGTCCTGACGACCCCCCCCTGGCCGTGCACGCGGCCAGTAGGTAGCCCGTCGTCGCCAGTCGCGGCAGTCCCGTGTCGAATCACGTATGCCCGCCCCCCGAGAACGGTGGGTCATGAAACTCGCGCGGATGGAGACGGACGACGGCGTGGTCGAGGGCGAAAACGCGGACGGCACGGTGACGACGAGCGACGGCGACACGTACGTCGTCGGCGAGGACGGTCAGCTGCTCGCGCCGAGCGAGCCCGGGACGTTCTTCTGCGTGGGGCGGAACTTCGCCGCGAAGATCGACCAGATGGACTACGACGTGCCGGACCTGCCCGACTGGTTCATCAAGCCCGCGGTCTCGCTACACCACCCCGACCAGCCCATCGAATACCCCCGCTGGACGGACGAACTGACCTACGCCGGGGAACTGGCCGCGGTGATCGACGAGCCGTGCCACGACCTGGCAGGCGAGGCCGAAGTCAGCGAGGTCCTGCGAGGCTGGTCGATTCTCAACGACCTCGACGCGCTCGACCAGGAGCGACGGACGGCCCGAAAGGCCTTCGACGGCTCGGGGCCGCTCGGCCCCGTTATCGAGACGGACCTCGACCCCCGGGGCATCGACATGACGACCCACGTCGGCGGCGAGTTGCGCCAGGAGGCCAACACGGACATGATGCTCTTCGATCCCTACGACGTGATCGCCTTCCTCTCCGAACGCTACACCTTCCGGCCCGGGGACGTGATCTCCTTCGGGAGTCCCGCCAATCCGGGACTGCTCGAACCCGGCGACGACGTAGAGATCTGGTACGAGGGGATCGGCACCCTCCGCAACCCCGTCGTCGCGTCCGAGTAGCCCGGCCGTCGTTCGTCCCGGCACGGGCGGCGTATCGACGGTCGGCGCGCCACTGTCGCGTCGTGTCGCAGACGTGATGTGTGAGGGAGTGGCGCGGGTTCGCCTCACACGTCCGTCCCGTCGCCGTCCCCGTGTTACACCGCCCCTCGCTAGTGTGTCGCATTCACGTTAGCCACCTAGAGTCATACAAGGAATACCGAGGGATTAAGGAGTATTATCATTAAAGATCATAACATATTTTTACGGCGGGTGCTTCGGCCGGGTTGCCGAGAGACACGCGACACGGATCGCGGTCACCCTTACACCACATGACACACGACGATTCAGGTACGGACGAAGTTGCGAGTCGAGTCCGAGACACGGAACCGTTCGTCCGCGACGTCGACAACGACGCCGCACGCGAGTTCCGCGAGATGCTGGACGACCAGACCTTCACGTTCGCCCCGGGCATCTACCACGCCCTGGACGGCCGTCTCGCCGAGATGGCCGGCCACGACGCCATCTACATGTCGGGCTACTCGACGGTCCTGGGCCAGTTCGGCTTCCCGGACCTCGAGATGGTCACGATGACCGAGATGGTCGAGAACGCAAAGCGCATCGTGGAGGCCTCCAGCCTCCCGGTCGTCGCCGACTGTGACACCGGCTACGGCGGCGTCCACAACGTCCGCCGCGCCGTGCGCGAGTACGAGAAGGCCGGCGTCGCCGCGGTCCACATCGAGGACCAGACCTCGCCCAAGCGCTGTGGCCACATCGCGGGCAAGCAGATCGTCTCCCGCGAGGAGGCAGAGGCCCGCTTCAGCGCCGCCGTCGACGCGAAGCAGGACGAGGACACCGTCATCATCGCCCGGACCGACGCCTACGGCTCGGCCAACGGCGACTGGGACGAGCACCTGGAGCGCGGCCGGATCTACGCCGACGCCGGCGTCGACCTGGTCTGGCCCGAGATGCCCGATCCGTCCCGCGAGGACGCCGAGAACTACGCCGAGACCATCCACGAGACCCACCCCGACCTCGACCTCGCCTTCAACTACTCCAGCTCGTTCGCCTGGAGCGAGGAGGAGGACCCGCTCACGTTCGAGGAACTGGGTAACCTGGGCTACAAGTACATCTTCATCACGCTGTTCGGTCTCCACTCGGGCGCCCACGCGGCCTACGAGGACTTCAAGAACCTCGCCGAGAACGACGAGATCGGCCAGTTCGACCTCGAGGACCGCTACCTGGGCCACGAAACCGAGAGCCACCACGAGCTCTCCTTCGTCCCGCGCTTCCAGGACATCGAGGCGCAGTTCGACCCCGAGGCCAAGGCCCGGCAGGAGGCGTCCGCCGGCTTCACCGAGGAGGGCGACACCGTCCTGACCTCGGAGTCCAGCGACGACGACTGATCGGGTACGCGGTCTGCGATTTCTCTTCTTTCACACTCCTGCGAGCGGCCTCGCCGGTCGTGGCGCGCACGTGCCCGCGAGACGATTCTGACACCTTTAATAATGGGCGAGCCGATGTATCGTTTGACTTCGAATGACTGCACACGACGAGCGACTCCACGACCGGACCTTCGTGCGGACGTTCTTCACGACGCCGACCGCCGAACAGGGCGAGGGCGACTCCGCGAAGAAGCTACGAAGCGCCATCGAACTCCGCGGCATGCAGGCCCCCGACGTCTGGGTGCCCGACAACGAGGACGCGACCGCGCCCAACATGCGCGACGAGGGCGCCGAGAACATCGCCGAGGTCGTCGCCGAGGGCGGCGCCGACTTCCCCGGCGAGATCCACCCCCGCGTCGTCTGGCACCGCGACAGCCCGGAGACGCGCTACCGCGGCTTCCGACACATGCTCGAGATCGCCGACCCCGCCAACGGCGCGGTCGAGAACATCGACGGCTTCGTCATCCCCGAGGTCGGCGGCATCGACGACTGGAAGAAGGCAGACGAGTTCATCACCATCGTCGAGAACGAGCACGGCCTGGAGGAGGGCTCCATCGCCATGTCCGTCATCATCGAGAGCGGGTCGGCCGAACTCGCGATGGGCGTGCTCCGCGACGAGATGGGCAAGCCTGACAACAACTTAGAGCGGATGTTCCTGCTGGTCGACGGCGAGGTCGACTACACGAAGGACATGCGCGCCATCACGCCGACCGGCGCGCTGCCGGAGTGGAAGGAACTGCGCCACAACACCTCCCGCGCGGCGAGTGCGGCCGGGTGCATCGCCGTTGACGGTCCCTTCGACGACATCCGCGACGTCGAGGGCTACCACGACCGCATCACCGCCAACAACGCGATGGGCATGCTCGGCATCTGGGCGCTGACCCCCGGGCAGGTCGTCGAGGCCAACAAGAGCCCGCTGCCGCCCCAGGAGGGCTACTGGCTCATCGAGGCCGACGGCCGCGAAGTCGAACTCACGGACGAGGACGGCGTCCAGGTCTACGCCGGCGACCGGATCGAACTCGAGGAGACCGCCGACGGCTACGAGCTCGAGGTCGGCAGCGAGGAACTCCAGCTCACCGAGGACGAACTCCGCGAGGAACTCGTGGACATGACGGCCTACGTCCCGAGCATGGACGACATCGTCGACTCCATGGAGGAGTTCGAGGCCGCCAAGGAGGCCGGCAAGGGCGCCATCGCGATGACCCGATCGGCCACGATCAGCATCGACGGCGTCGAAGTCGACGTGTCCTCCGACCGCATGTGGGACGAGGCGACCTACCAGGCGATGATGACCCCCGTCGCCCTGTTCCAGGACGTCTACGAGAACCGCCCCGACCAGCACGACGACCTCGCCGACCTCTACAGCGCCGACGTCGTCGACCGCGCGATGAACGTCGGGAACTGACGCGTCCGCCCACGCGACCGCACTTTTTCGCGCGACGACCCGCCGACCGACTCGATCCCCGAGCGACTGCTCACTCCGGCGCCGCCTCGGCGTCCGGGCGCCACCAGGCGACGACGCCACCGACGACCAGCAGGCCGATCCCGAGCAGTTCCGCGGCCGCCGCGGGGACCGGGGCGTCGACGGCGAGCGCGGCCAGCAGGTCGTCGAGGAAGAGCGCGACGGCGGCGCCGACGAGGAAAACCGCCCGGCCGACGGTCTCGCGCGGCGGCCACCCGTCGGCCCGGGAGCGTGCGAGCGCGAACCCCACCGCGGCGAGGTAGAGCGCGAGGGTCAGGGCGAGGACCCAGTCCATACCCGACGGAGCGGGCGACGAGACAATAAGCCTGCCACACCCGCTGGCAGGGAGAGGTCCGCGGACGGCGTGGCACTTTCGCCGCGGCCGACGAAGGTTTTTGGCCCGGCGAGACCCAGTGTCGCCATCGTGTCCGACTCGTCCGGCCATCGCCACTACTTCCCATACGACGCCCCCTACGACCACCAGCGGGAGGCGATGGGGGAGATCGGGGAGGCCCTCGCCGACGGCCGGGACGTCCTCTTCGAGGGCGCGACGGGGACGGGCAAGACGCTGGCGGCGCTGGCGCCCGCACTCGACCACGCCCGCGAGACGGACAGGACGGTCGTCATCTCGACGAACGTCCACCAGCAGATGCGCCAGTTCCGCCGCGAGGCCGCCGCGATCGCCGAGCAGGAGGACATCCGGGCCGTCGTCTTCCGCGGCAAGTCCTCGATGTGCCACATCGACGTGGGCTACCAGGAGTGCCAGACGCTGCGGGACACGACGCGGGACCTCGTCGACGCCGAGCGCGACGAGGCGCAACTGGAACGGAAGCAGCGCGACCTCCTCGCCGAAATGCAGGACGGCGACGACGAGGCCGCCGAGGCCCGGGGCGCGGTCATGGAGGAACTGGAAGCGGTCGAGGACGACGTGGCCGACCTCGCCGACCAACCGACCTGCGAGCACTACTACCGGAACCTCACCGCCGACACCAGCGACTTCTTCGGCTGGCTCTACGACGGCGTCCGGACGCCCGACGAGATCTACGAGTACGCCGAGGAACGGGGCCTCTGTGGCTACGAACTCCTGAAGGAGGGGGTCGAGGGCGTCGACCTGGTGGTCTGTAACTACCACCACCTCCTCGACGCGGGCATCCGCGAGCAGTTCTTCCGGTGGCTGGGCCGGGACCCCGACGAGATCGTCGCCATCTTCGACGAGGCCCACAACGTCGAGGACGCGGCCCGGGACCACGCCCGCCAGACCCTCACCGAGCAGACGCTCGATAGCGCTATCGACGAGTGCGACGACACCGACGACCCACGGGCCGAGGCCGCGGCGAACGTCCTCGAGGCATTCCGCGAGGGGCTCGTCACCGCCTACGAGGACGCGTTCGACTTCGGCGAGCGCGAGACAGTCGGCGAGCACTGGCACGACCTCGCTATCGACAACGCGGACCGCCGGGACGATCTGACGCTGTCCTTCCTCCAGGCCTACACCGGGCCGGGCTTCCACGAGGACCTCGAAACCGCACTCGACCTGGGCCGGGACCTCGACCAGCAGTACGAGGACGACTACCGGAACGGCCAGGCGGACGTCCGCAAGGACTGCCAGACGCTCCAGGCCGCGACCTTCCTGGACGCCTGGCTCGACGACAGCGACGACGCCGGGACCTATCCCGTCGTGAGCGTGCGCCGCGACGGCCGTGGGGACGGCGCGCTGGGGGGCAGTGGCGACGACCGCAGCGGGGACATCTACGGCCGGGCCGAACTCTATACCTGCATTCCCGAGCGCGTGACCCGGGGGCTGTTCGACGAACTCGCGGCGAGCGTCCTGATGAGCGCGACGCTGCGGCCCTTCGACGTGACCGAGTCGGTCCTGGGTCTGGACGACCCGGTGACGCTTGCCTACGGCCAGCAGTTCCCCGCGGAGCGCCGCCGGACGCTCGTCGTCGACGGGCCGGCGCTGTTCGCCAGCAAGCGCGACGATCCGGCGGTCCAGGACCGCGTGGCGACCGCGCTGGACGACGCCGTCCGCATGACGCCCGGCAACACCCTCGCCTTCTTCCCCAGTTACGCCGAGGCCGAGCGCTACCACGACCAGCTGGACGTCGACGCGACGAAATTTCTCGACGAACCGGGGACCCCCGCCCACGACCTCCGCCAGGCGTTCGTCGCCGAGGACGACGCCGTCCTCCTGAGTTCCCTCTGGGGGACCCTCAGCGAGGGCGTGAGCTACGACGGCGACGACGCCCGGACCGTCGTGGTCGTCGGGGTGCCCTACCCACACCTCGACGACCGCATGCAGGCCGTCCAGGACGCCTACGACGACGCCTTCGACGTGGACGGCGGGGACAGCGCCGGGTGGCGCTACGCCGTCGAGATTCCCACGGTCCGCAAGACCCGCCAGGCCCTCGGTCGCGTCGTCCGGTCGCCCGAGGACTTCGGCGCGCGGCTCCTGCTCGACGCACGGTACACGGAACGCGCCGAGATGGAGATGCGCGACTACGCGGTCCGTGGCACCTTCCCACCCGAGGAGCGCGCCGAGATGATCGACCTCGACCCGGGAAACCTGAAGTTCTCGCTGCTGAACTTCTACAGCGACCTCGACGCCTACGACGGCGACCCACCCGCGCCCTGACCGGCCCGGGTGGTCAGGCTCCCGCAGTGTCGGTGGCAGTCATGACGAAGTACACCAGCACCACGGGCAGCGCCGCACCGATGCCACCGTACAGTCCCACGATCGGACTCACGTGGAGCGCCGTCGTCGCGACGAGGGCGCCGGCGACGGCGGCCCCGAGCGTCGCCAGCGCGAGGCCGCGGGTGTCCGGTCCCATAGTCGAGGGCGAGGGCGCTGGGCGGATAAACCGGCGAGGGAATTCCCAGTCCCCAGGAGAGCGCGTGACGTGCCCCGCGATAGCGGCCGCAGGCCTGCCAGGGGCCCCGGGACGCGAGCGCTCGAATCGGGGGGTTTGAATCCCCCCGCCCAGAAGGGACGACAATGACGCTGGTCGCGTTCGACTTCGACGGGACGCTCTCGGACTCGGAGATGACGGTGTTGCTGGGCGAGCAGTGTGGCGTCGCCGACGACATGGAGGCGATCACGCAACGCGCGATGAACGACGAGATCGACTACGCGGAGAGCCTCCGCGAGCGGTGTGCCTTGCTCGAGGGGCTCGACAACGACGCGGCCCTGGCTGCCTTCGACGAGGTCGTCCTCCGACCCGGCGCCGCGGACGTCATCCGGGCGCTCAACGAGGCGGGCGTGCACACGGCCATCCTCACGGGCGGGTTCGAGCGCGGCGTCGAGGCCGCCCTGGAACGGGAGGGCGTCGCGGTCGACGACGTGGTCGCGAACCGGCTGCCGGTCGCCGACGGCGCACTGACCGGGGACGTCGAGGGGCCGCTGATCGAGGGGACGAAAGACGACGCGCTGGCGAACCTCGCGGCGACCCAGGCCGTGCCGATGGCGGAGACCGTGGCCGTCGGCGACGGCGCGAACGACCTCCCGATGCTGGAAGTGGCGGGCCTCGCCGTCGGGTTCGAGCCGAAACCCAACGTCGAGCCGGCCGCCGACGTCGTCGTCGAGACGATGCGGGAGCTCCACGACCTGTTCGTCGACGAGGGCGTCATCGAGGGGTAGCCCGCCCGGACCACGCCGTCCTGTCGAAATCGAGGTGAGTGTGGAGTCTCTGGCGGGATCGGCAGTGAGCCGGCCGGATTTTTGCCCGTTCGGCAGGCCGTACGCGGAAACCGGCTGCTGGCCAGGTGCGTGCCCAGACCCCACCGTTTCGCGTGGAACTGGACGAACGGTCGGGGAACCGGGGCAGGGTTCGAACGGGCCGCCGTCTTCTCGTCAGCTGGCGAGGTTCCGTCGGTTCCAGTGGAAGGGGTGGTCGGAACGCGGAGCGCCTCCCGGTGGGGCAAGCCCGCGTCAAACGAACTTCCGGAGCGTCAGATCGAGCGTGTCGAGGTCGACGATCGGCGCGAATCCCGGGTCGGGGTCGAGGTTGACGCTCTCCTGGAAGGCCGTCTGGGACTGCCAGCACCCGGAGTTGACGGTGAGGACGTTGTGGTACTGGCCGTACCCGAGCTTGTGGACGTGGCCGGCGTGGAAGACGTCGGGGACCTCGTCGATGACCAGGTGGTCCTCCTCCTCGGGGGCCAGGCGCGTGTGGCCACCGAACTGCGGTGCAACGTGGCGCTTGCGCAGAAGCTGGTACATCGCCTGGTGAGGGTTCTCGTAGCTGGCCGCGTCGTCCGGCAGTTCGGCGATGACCTCGTCGAGGGAGACGCCGTGGTACATCAGGACCGTCACGCCCTCGATGGTGACCGTCGCGGGGTTCGACACGATCCGGGCGTCGTGGGCGGCCATGATCTCCCGGAGTTCCGCGTCGAAGGCCGGCTGGGGTTCCGCGAGGCGGACGGCGTCGTGGTTGCCCGGGATCATGACGATCTCGAGGTCCCCGGGAACGGCCTTGAGGTGCTCGTTGAACTGCTCGTACTGGTCGTAGATGTCGACGATGTCGAGTTCCTCGTCCTGGTCGGGATAGACGCCGACGCCTTCGACCATGTCGCCGGCGATCAGGAGGTACTCGACGCGCTCGGCCTCGGCAGTGTGGAGCCAGTCGGCAAAGCGGTTCCAGGCGTCCGCGAGGAACTCCTGGCTGCCGACGTGGACGTCCGAGATGAGTGCCGCCTGGACGTGTCGGTCTGCGGTGGAGGGCTGGTGGGTCCGGGGAACGTCCGGAAAGTGGATGGCGTCGACGAAGACGATCTCGCCGTCGTCCGAGAGGGTTCCCTCGACGGCGATCACCTCGTCGAACAGGAGTTCCTGGACGGCGTCGGCGACGTCGCGGTCCTTCATGACGAGGCAGGGAAAGACGCCGTTCGTGTCCTCCAGTTCGACCAGCCAGTGGCCGCCGGAGGTCGAGCGCACGTCCGAGACCATCCCGACGATGGCGACGTCCTCGCCCCCGGCCATCCGGTCGACGGTGTCCGTCGGCCGGTGGTTGACGCGCCCCCGCAACTGGCCGGCGAGGCGCTCGTACCGGTCGCGGAACACGGCGACGAAGTCGTCGTACGTGCCGGTCCCGGTGCTCTCCCCGGTCATGTCGCCGTGCACGACCGGCGGATTCGGCGAGCGTCCGGTCCCGGTGTCGGTGGCGCCGCTAGCTGCTGGCGGAGGGGACCCCTCCGTTTCGGCTGGAGCGCCTGGAGCGGGTTCCTCCGACTGGCCTCCGGCCGCTCCACTCGAAACGGTGGGGGTGGCCGGGCTATCCTCCGGAGAGTCGGCCGTAGGTTGCGACGCGGGGTCGCGTTCGCTCGCGTCCGCGATGGCCGACTCGACGTGGTCTGTCGTGAGGCGAAGAACGTCGTCCGGCGCGGTTTCGACGGCGCACTCGAGGGCCGCGTCGGGATCCGGCGCGTTCGCGAGGAGCGTCACGGCCTCGCGGTCGGCGTTGTACCCCCGCTTCGCGAGTTCGCTGACGACGTGGACGGGGGTCTCGCGTGGCACACCAGCACCACGCCGTGGGTCCGCAAAAGCGTAGCGGACTCCGAGACCCCGCCTTTCAGAACATTGAAACCGCGACCTGTGGAAGGGTGAGGCGATGAGAGACGGCGGCGACCGGTCCGTCGGCGACGAGGGGCCGTCGCGAGCGCGCGGGCCGGACGCCCACGACGACCAGACACAGGACACCAGCACCTGGACGCTGTTCGCCCGCGACCTCCTGACGAGCGTGGCGGCGGTACTCGTCGTGGGCTCTTTCTTGTTTGCCGTCAGCGGCGTCTGGCCGCCGCTGGTCGCCATCGAGAGCGGGAGCATGAACCCCCACATGGAGAAAAACGACCTCGTCTTCGTCATGGAGGAAGACCGGTTCCCCGGCCAGGGCGCCGTCGACGGTACAGGGGTCGTCCCGGTGTCAGTCGGCGAAGAGGTCTCCTACAGCCGCTTCGGCGGAAACGGTGACGTCATCGTCTATCGGCCCGGCGGCCGAAACGACACCGTTCCGATCATCCACCGCGCGATGTTCTACGTCGAGCGCGGCGAGAACTGGTTCGACCGGGCGAACCAGGACTTCGTCGGGTCTGCCGACGGCTGTGACGAACTGCGATTCTGTCCCGCGAACCACTCGGGGTTCATCACGAAAGGCGACGCGAACGCCAATTACGACCAGGTCGGTCCCCACCGCCTCAGTCCACCGGTCGCTGCCGAGTGGGTCGTCGGGACTGCCGAAGTTCGCGTTCCCGGCGTGGGCTGGCTGCGACTCAGAACGTGAGGGGTCGAACGACCCCTTCATTTCGTGTGGAGAACGTGGTCGCGAGCGATGATGGGGCTCGCTCCCGTTCTCCCTGGATACTGGAACATCTCGACGAGTCGCGGATCCGCAGGGCGGTTCGGGTGGAGTGACTGTTGATGGGACGGTGAAAAGAGTTCGACGTGGTGACGGAACGAGTGACGGCTCCCAGTCGGTGGAACGGGCTGGGGAGCACCTCGTTTCCGATGGAAGGGCACTCTTGTCAGCCGTCCCAGAAGAGCACGAGCCCCCCACCCCTCCGCTTCTCCTGGAGAGTGAGAGAGGCCCCGCCACGCACCCGATTCTGTCCTCTCTAGAACATCAAGATATATGTAGCGGTATATCGAATAAGGTCCGTACTGGGACCAAACGCGGAACGGGAGAAGAACGGTCAGTGAGTGACGGCGGCGACGGTGGCTAACTCGAGCGTGGGTAAAAACAGATTGCCGGTTTCCGATAGCTACCCGAATATTGGCTTCTCTTGGCCTTTTCCGGCCGATTCGACCGGTACCACCGCTTTGCGACCGCACGGAGTGACCGTACGACGCTCCAGGCCGGTCGCTCACTCCACGCGAAACGAAGGGGTAGGGGGGAACCGGTCGTCGCCACACCTTCCTCTCGGGCGACTAGCCGACACGGACGTCGAGCGCGGATCTATCCCGCTCCCGTCGTTACACTCATCGATCGAACATGCATCTCTTCCTGTTGACTCCAGATATCTCGGGATAGACTGCCCCTTCCGGGCAGTCACGAAACTATACGGAATTTTATATATGTCTGACGTACCCTTAAGTGAGTCCGGTCGGGAGATTCGCGGCAAGCCCCGTTCAGGGGCCGGGAGATCAGGATGGGACTGCTAACAGGATTGAAATCCAGCATTTCACGGGCAGCATCGACGTTGTTCTCCGAGGAGGAGCCCAAGCGTATCGGCATCTACGGCCCACCGAACGCCGGGAAGACGACGCTCGCGAACCGCATCGCGCGGGACTGGACCGAGCACGGCGACGCCATCGGTCCGGAGAGCCACGTTCCCCACGAGACGCGCCGCGCGCGTCGCAAGGAGAACGTCGAGATCGAACGCGACGGGAAGACGGTGACCATCGACGTCGTCGACACGCCCGGCGTGACGACGAAGGTCGACTACACCGAGTTCCTCGAGCACGACATGGAGAAAGACGACGCCGTCCGGCGGTCCCGCGAGGCGACCGAGGGCGTCGCCGAGGCCATGCACTGGCTCCGAGAGGACGTCGACGGCGTCATCTACGTGCTGGACTCGTCGACGGATCCGTTCACGCAGGTCAACACCATGCTCATCGGGATCATCGAGAGCCAGGACCTGCCGGTGCTCATCCTCGCGAACAAGATCGACCTCGAGGACTCGAGCGTCCAGCGGATCAAGAACGCCTTCCCGCAACACGAGACCACGCCGGTCTCGGCGCTCGAGGGCGACAACATGGACGAGGTCTACGACAAGATCGCGGAGTACTTCGGGTGAGATAGATGGCAGAAGTCAAAGACCCCAGCGAGGGCGTGCGGATCGACCTCATCAGCGGGGAACGAATGGCCGGCCTGACCAGCATGGAGAAAATCCGGATGATCCTCGACGGCGTGCGCGAGGGGAACATCGTCATCCTGGAGGAGGGACTCTCGCCCGACGAGGAGTCCCGCCTCATCGAGGTCACGATGACCGAGATCAGCCCGGACGAGTTCACCGGCCTCGAAATCGAGACCTACCCGCAGTCCGAGACGGCGGACGCGAGCTTCCTGAACCGCCTCATGGGCAAGCAGGAGTCGAAGAAACTCACCGTCATCGGGCCCGCGAACCAGATCGAGACGCTGCACAAGGACGAGACCCTCATCAAGACGCTCGTGTCCCGGCGATAGCATGCCCCACCAGTGTACCGACTGCGGCCGCGCCTTCGACGACGGCTCCACGGAGATGCTCTCGGGCTGTCCGGACTGCGGCGGCAACACGTTCCAGTTCCGGCCGGACGGTGCCGAGGACGCCGAGGAGTCCGACGCGGAGCCGCCGGAGCCCCCCGAACGGCCCGGCGAGGGTTCGGTCGCCCAGAAGGTGGGCAGTGCCGCGACGACCGTCCGCGACCTCGTTGGCTCGTCCCCGAGCGGCCCGCCGGAGCCGACGGCTTCGAGCCCCGACGCGGACGTCTCGAGTAGTGACGGCGCCGTCGGTCCAGCCGAGGACGCGGCGCAGGCGAGCGCCCGGTCCGAACTCGTCTCGCCTGACGAACTTCCGGCGACGTCGGACCGACCGCGGCCGTCCCGGACCGACGTCTCGATGGATGGCCCGGCAGCGCAGTCCCAGTCGGCCGCCGAGCCGACGCCGCGCGAGGACCGCCCGGACCTGAGCGAACTCCGCGCCGAACTCAACGATCAGTTCGAGTCGATCAAGGTCCTCGAACCCGGCCAGTACGAACTCAACCTGATGAGCCTCTACGACCGCGAGGAGTACATCATCGCGCTCCAGGAGGACGGCAAGTACACCATCCAGGTGCCCGAGCGCTGGGAAGACGAGGACTGAGACGGCAGACTGCTTTTCGAGCCGCCTATTCGAACCACGGCGAGTAATCGTGACCCACGAGTAGACAGACGAGGTTGCAGACGACGAGCGCGCCGAGGAGCGCCGACGTGCGCCCGTCCAGACCTGACGCGAGCAGCGGTGCGTAGCCGGCGGGGAGTGCGATGGCCAGCCAGAAGGCGATGCGTTTGACCCCGCCGAGCAGTGAGTGGGCGGGCCGAGCGAGCGAAGGCGAGCGGCCGCGACGGTGCATATCCGCCGAGAGACACCCCACACAAAAGGAGCTACCCGAGACTCAAATCGGCGTTTGAGCGACGCCCGTGTCAGAAGTCCGGGCCGTCTGCCGGTGGCTCGTCCCACGACGCGAGGGTGACGAACCCGCAGGGTTTCGCCTGGACGTTGGTCGGATGTGGGCCCCAGTTGACCTCGACCGTTCGCCAGCCCTCGCCGCGATCTTGAAAGACGACGCCGCGGTCACCCGGTTCTGCGGGCTTGGCGCTCTCGACGACCGGCTGGCCCTCTGGCGCCTGGGAGTCGAACCACTTGTAGATGCTGTACACGTCGTTCGGTCCCTCCAGTTCGTGTACCACCAGCGCACCGGTGTTGTCCTCGTCGAAGGTGGCCGGTCCCTCGTTGACGACGAAGTAGTCCAGCTGGCCGTCGGCGTGTTCCTCCTCGAACACGAGCCTGAAGGACGCCTCCGGCGGCTCGGCGTCGGGCGCCGAACAGCCGATAATCGGCAGACTCGAACAGCCCGCCAGGCCGCCGGCGGCGAGGGCGGCACTCGACTGCAGGAAAGCACGTCGCTGCATCGTGGCAGACCCGTCAGACCGCCGCGAAAAAACGGTTGCGTGCGTATCGAACGGTGACCCGGTAGCCTACGCGATCTTCTCGTACTGCTCTGCCAGCTTGTCCGAGGCCTCCTGCATCTGCTCGACCTCGAAGTCCGCCAGGTCCCACTCGACGACCTCCTCGACGCCGTTCGCGCCGAGCTTGACGGGGACGCCGAAGCCGACGCCGTCGTGTCCGAACTCGCCGTCGAGGACGACGGAGGCGGGCAGGACCTCGCCGGTGTCGTTCAGGATGGCCTCGACCATGTGGGAGACGCCGCGGGCCGGGCCCCACTCCGTCGCGCCCTTGCGCTCGATGACGTTCATGGCGCTCTCCTGGAGGTCTGCGAGGATCTCCTCCTTCTCGTCGTCGCTGAACTCCGGATCCGCACCGTCGACGCGGACCTTCGAGAAGACCGGCACCTGCGCGTCGCCGTGCTCGCCCAGGATTGTGGCCTCGACGTTCTTGACGGGGACGTCGAAGCGCTCGGAGAGGACGTAGCGGAACCGCGCGGAGTCGAGGCGCCCGCCGAAGCCGATGACGTGGTCGCGGTCGCGACTGCCGGCCTCGTAGAGGTGGCGGTTCAGCAGGTCGACGGGGTTCGACGTCGTGATCGAGATGAAGTCGTCGTTGTACTCCGCCAGCGAGTCCTGGATGTCCTCCATGATCGGCGCGTTGTCCTCGGCGAGGTCGAGGCGCGTGTCACCGGGGGATCGCGGGAGGCCGGCCGTGATGACGACGACGTCCGAGCCCTCGGTCGCCGAGTAGTCGCCCTGGCGGACCTCGGCGTTGGAGTCGTAGGCGATGCCGTGGTTGGTGTCGGCCGCCTGGCCGACCGTGACGTCCTCCTGCTCGGGGATGTCGACGAAGACGACCTCGTCGGCGACGTCCTCGAGTGCGATGTTGTACCCTGCCGCCGCGCCGACGGTGCCCGCGGCACCGACGATGCTTACCTTTGCCATATCACCCGGGAGTTCCGTGGCCTGCGTAAAACCACCTTCGAACCTCCCACGAGGCTGACCCGCACGGTCGCCCTCCACGCGGACCATCCGGCCCGACCTGTGCCGCAAACCCTATTCCGCGCGACCCCCTCCCCTATCGACATGAGTGACTTCGACAAGGAGGCCGAACGCGAGCGCCTCCGCGAGAAGTACGAGCACGACGAACAGAAGCGGGAGGTGACCGAGCGCATGAGCGAACTCCTGCTCAAGGGCGCCACCATGACCAACGCCCACTGCCAGGACTGTGGCGACCCCATCTTCCGCTACGACGGCCAGGAGTTCTGTGCCACCTGCCAGAAGGCCGTCCAGCGCGACACCGGGGACGCCGAGGACGAATCGGCTGACGAGCCCACCGACGCCGAGTCCAGCGACGAGGGCGCCGCCACCAACGGTGACCGCGAGGAGATTCACGTCGCCGAACCCGACGAGACCCGCGTCCAGTTCGGCGGCGACGAGTCCGCCGACGAAGAACCGGATGCCGGTGTCGAGGACGCCCCGACCGACGGCACGGCTGTGGACACTCCCGAGACCGACGCGGCGCCCAGCCAGCCCGCGCCGACGCAACAGCCCCCGCAACCGTCACAGCCCTCGTCCGTCGACCCCGGCGAGTACGGCGACCTCGCGGCCGCTGCGGCATCCCTCTCTCGCGACGTCACGCGCCTCGCCCAGCAAGCGGAAGCCGCTGACGACCTCGGCCAGAAGCGCGCGCTGCTCGAAGCGACTGAGGAAGCGGCCGATGCCCTCGCCGCCGTCCAGGACGCTGCGCGCTAACTACCGGGCGACCCCGCCACGCCGTCCAGCCGTTCAGTCCGCCTCGTACTCGCTCGACACCACGCGCCGGATCCTGTCGGCGGTCACCTCGCCGATGCCCTCGACGGCCATGAGATCATCCTTGTCCGCGGTCATCACGGCCTCGACCGTACCGAAGTGCTCCATGAGCGTCCGCCCGATGACCGGACCCACTTCAGCGATCGACGCGACGGTGTAGACCTGCTGTTCGGCCAGGGTCTTTGACTGCTTCTCGCCGTGGATGCTCACCTCGCGGTCGGCGGTCTCCTGTTCGCGCCGGGCCACGGTCTCCAGGAGGTCGGCGGTCTCGTCCTCGTCACCCGTCCGGAGGACGCTCGCCCCGAAGTCGACCGCCAGGCTCGCGAGCGCACCGTGGATGGCCTTCGGGTGGACGTTGCGCTGGCCGTAGAGGTCCGCACCCTCGACGACTACGACTGGGCGCGCGTAGTGACTGGCGGCGTCGCCGACCTGCTCGAACATGGACCGGTCGCCGCCGGTGAGGGTGTCGAGGAAGTCCGCGACGGTCTTGCGCTCGACCACGACGCGGTCCGAGAGGACGTAGTCGCCGACTTGCAGCGTCTCTAGCCGCGTCGTGAGCCCCTCCCGTCGCGAAAGGTCCCTGGCGATGGAGGAGTCCATCTCGCGCTGGTCGACGACGAGTTCGACCGTCTCGCCGTCGCCGTCGACGCCCGCCGTCGCGACGGTGCCGGTTTCGCCCTCCTCGTCATCGGTTTCGGCGTCGCCGTCGTCGTTGTTCGATTCCGACGGGCCCGTCTCGAACGCGTCCAGGCCGGCCTGGCCGTCACCGTTCGCGGCGCTCCCCTGGTCCACGTCGGCCCCGCCACCGCCGTTCGGGTCGCTCTCGGTCGGTTCCGAGGTGGACTCTCTCTCGCCTTCGAACTCGTCGAGGTCCTCCTGGCCGTGGAGGCGCGATTCCAGGTCCCCAGCGACGTCCTTCAGTTCCCGGAGTTCCTCCTCCATACGCTGTTCGTCCTGGCGGGACTTCCAGAAGTAGGCCTCGTCTCTGGTGTTCTCGGCCATCAGGACGACGACGCGGCCCTCGGTCTGGCGCCCGGTCCGGCCCTTGCGCTGGATCGAGCGGATCGCCGTCGGGACGGGCTCGTAGAACAGCACGAGGTCGACCTCGGGGACGTCCAGGCCCTCCTCGGCGACCGAGGTGGAGACGAGCACCTCGAACTCGCCGGATCGGAAGCGGTCCAGCGTGTCCTGCTGTTCGGTCTGGGTCATGCCGTCGGACCCGTCGGTGTCGCTCTGGCCGACGAAGCGCTCGACCGTGAAGTGGTCGGCGAGGAAGTCCGTCAGGGTCTCTGCGGTGTCGCGGGATTCGGTGAAGACGATGACGCGCTCGCCGTCGCGGATGCCGAGCGTCTCCGCGATCAGCATCCGGGTGCGGCGGAACTTCGGGTGGATGTCGTCGTAGTCCCGGCAGAGCCGCGACGCCCGCCGGACCTTCGGCTCGGAGACCATCCGCTGGTCGGCCTTCGAGGCCCCGGAGGACCGCGCCGCTTCCTGCTGGCGGTCGAGGTAGCGCCGCAGCGCCTCGACGCTCTGGGTCTCGGCGTAGGTCACGGCCGTCCGGAGCTTGCGGACCTCCGCCAGGAGGCTCATGCCCTGGTAGCCCTCCGACTGGTCGTTGTTCATCAGGTCCCGGAGGCGACCCTGGATGCGCTGGATCTCGCGCTCGGAGACGCTCGGGTCTGTGGAGTTGGTGACCCCGAGTTCCTTCAGGGCCTCCATGCGGTCGCGGATGACCTCGTTGATGGCGTCGCGGATCTCGACGACGGTGTCGGGGAGTTCGACGCGCTCCCAGTCGACCTCGGTGTCGTGGGTGTGGGCGTCGACGTCCGCGTCGTCTTCGGTCATCACTTCGACGCTCTCGAGCCCCAGGTTCTCGCAGACCTGCAGGATCGCCTGCTCGTCGTCGCCCGGCGAGGCGCTCATGCCCGTGACGAGCGGGGTGGTCGCGTCCTCGTGGTAGCGTTCGGCGATGTAGTTGTAGGCGTAGTCGCCGGTCGCGCGGTGGCACTCGTCGAAGGTGAGGTGGGTGACGTCGGCCAGCGAGATGCGGTTGCCCACCAGGTCGTTCTCGACGACCTGCGGCGTGGCGATGACGACGCGCGCCTCGTCCCAGAGGGCGGCCCGGTCGTCGGGGCTGACCTCGCCGGTGAAGACGACGATCTCGTCGTCGGGAATATCGAGGGCCGCCCGGTAGAAGTCGGCGTGCTGGGAGACGAGCGGCTTCGTCGGGGCGAGCATGAGCGACGTGCCGCCAGCGTCGTGGAGGCGGCGGGCGGTCACCAGGAGGCTGACCGTCGTCTTGCCCAGGCCCGTGGGGAGACAGACGAGGGTGTGCCCGTCGAGTGCGGCGTCCGCGAGGGTGAGCTGGTACTCCCGGCGTTCGAGCACGCCGGACGAGAGCAGGGGCCAGTCGACGCCGCCTTCGGCCTCGTCCTTACCCGTGGCTGCCATTGGAACGGAGTTGCCCGGCCCGGCGGTTAAGGCTTCGCGTGGGGCGGTGAAAGTGGTGGGCGTGAGGGCTGCCAGCGGTCCTCGACCGTCGCGCGTGACCCACCAGGGTGGCTTTTTGCCGGCGCGCTCGATACGTGGCCACATGGACGTGACAGAGACGGACCTTCCCGGCGTGGGGCGACGCTTCGAGCTGGACGTCGGCGACGGGAAGACGGCGGTCGTCCTGATCCACAACACCGGTCGCCGGGAACTGTTCGTCAGGCCCGAGCCCGACGCGGACGCGGAGCCACTTTTCGACCTCGACGACGAGGCCGCGCGGGTCCTGGGCTCGATCCTGGAGGGGGCGCACTTCCAGCCCAAGGCGACGGACCTCACCGCGACGACCATCGGCGACAACGTGATGCTCGAGTGGTACACCCTCGAGGCGGACGCGCCGCTCGTGGGCCAGAGCCTCGGCGAGGCCGACGTGCGCAAGCTGACCGGGGCGACCGTGGCCGCCATCGAGCGCGGCGGCGAGGTCGTCCAGAGCCCGGGTGCGGACTTCACGTTCCAGGCCGGCGACCAGTTGATCGTTGTCGGCTCGCGAGAGAACCACGAGTCCTTCGCGGCGGAGTGCGCCTGATGGGGGCGGCGCGGGATCCGAGTCGCCGCAGCGTCGCAACCCTGCGCGCCCGATGGCGACGTAGCGGGGAGGTGCTCGACCGTGGCGGTTGAGTTACTCGAACTGGGCGTGATGTTCGCGGTCCTCGCGGCTGTCGGTGGACTCGCCAGCCGCCTCGGGCAGTCGGTCATCCCCTTCTACATCGTGGCCGGCGTCCTCCTCGGGCCGTACGTGGCCGGCGAACTGACCGCCGACGTCCTCGGCACCGAACTCGCCGTCGGCGCCTCCGAGGAGGCGGCGAGTTTCGTCGCCCTCGGTGGCGAACTCGGCATCGTCTTCCTCCTCTTCTTCCTGGGTCTCGAGTTCAACCTCGCGCGTCTCGTCGCGAACTGGCGGCGGATCGGCACCGCCGGGACGATCGACCTCGCGTTGAACTTCGGTGCCGGTCTCGTCCTCGGGTGGCTCCTGTTCGGCGCGCTCCTCCCCGCGCTCCTCGTCGCCGGGATGGTCTACATCTCCTCGTCTGCGATCATCACGAAGTCGCTGATCGACCTCGGCTGGATCGTCAACGACGAGAGCGACCCCATCCTCGGGACGCTCGTCTACGAGGACCTGTTCATCGCCGTCTACCTGGCGGTGGTCTCCGCGCTGGTCGTCGGGGGCGGCGACGTCGTGGCCGCCGCGACCGACGTCGGCGTCGCGCTCGCCGTCCTCGTCGTCCTCCTGGCCGTGGCGCACTTCGGGACCGCCGCCTTCCAGCGGCTCCTGGACGTCGACTCCAACGAGTTCGTCATCCTCAGGGTGACGGGGATCACTGTGCTGGTCGCCGGCGCGGCACTCGCCCTCGGCGTCAGCGAGGCGGTCGCGGCCTTCTTCGTCGGCATGGGCGTCAGCAGCACCGACCACGTCCACGACGTCGAGGGGCTGCTCGAACCCGTCAGGGACGTCTTCGCGGCGGTCTTCTTCTTCTGGATCGGCATGGTGACTGATCCGGGACTGTTCCCGGCGGTCGCCGGCCTGGTCGCCGTCGCCGCCATCGTGACGACGCCGACGAAACTCCTCAGCGGCTTCTGGAGCGGGAAGGTCTACGACCTCGACGACCGCCGCGCGACCCGGGTCGGCCTGGGGATGGTCACGCGCGGGGAGTTCACGCTCATCATCGCCGCGCTGGTCTTCGGGACGGTCGCGACCGAGGGCGGGGCCATCGCCGCGGAGACTGCCCGCGCGCTCAACGCCTTCGCCGTCGGCTACGTCCTCGTCATGAGCGTCCTCGGGACGACGCTCATGCAGTACTCGGGAGCCGTCGAGAACCTGGTCGGCGACTGGCGGGGCCGCCACTCGCTGGGCGACTGACCGCGCTGTGACCGCCCGGTCGCCTCGCGCGGCCGCTCAGAGCGGCGGCAGGTACGCCAGCGCGAGCCAGCCGACGACGGCCGCACTCACCGGGATCGAGAAGTTGTCGTCGATGACGAACCCCCAGATCCGTGGCTTGACGGCGTCGGCCACGACGACGATGGCCGCCACGGGCACCGCGGCCCGGAGGGGCATCAGGGGCACGGCGATGGCCAGGCCCAGCAGGAAGGCGACGCCCATGACCCAGGGCGCCTTCCACCGATCGACGTCGTCGACCGTCGAGAGGACGCCCGAGACGGGGTCGACGATCGTCAGCAGCAGGAGAGCGGGCACGGCGATCAGCGGCTCGAAGACCCAGGCGACGAGGGCGCTGCCGACGACCGCGAGGGCGTAGCCGGCCGGGTTCGTCTGCTCGTAGTCACGCGTCAGGCGGTCGAAGACAATCCAGTCGAGGCCGACGTAGAGCCGAACGACCTCGAGGACGACCGCCAGGGCGGCACCGAGGGCGAGGAGGTACTGGACCAGCCGCCAGGAGAGCACGGTGGCGAGGTAGGCGATGGGGACGAGCGCGCCGCTCAGGTGGACGAGTCGGCGCTGGTACCTGATCTCCGTCCCCGTCATGGGGCCTCAGACGTCCTCGAAGGCGAGGTCACCCGCCCGGAGCCCCGCCAGCGTCGCGACGAGGTCGTCGACGGCCACGCGGCGCTGTTCGGTCGAGTCGCGGTCACGGACGGTGACGGTGTCGTCCTCCAGGGTGTCGTAGTCCACCGTGACGCAGTAGGGCGTCCCGACCTCGTCCTGGCGGCGGTAGCGCCGCCCGATGGCACCGGAGTCGTCGTAGGTGACCGAGAGGCCGGCCGCCCGCAGGTCCGCGGCCACGTCGCGGGCGTGCTCGGCCAGCCCGTCCTTGTCCATGAGCGGGAAGACGCCGACCGTCGTCGGCGCGACGCCCGGCGGGAGGCGGAGGACCGTCCGTTCCTCGCCGTCGACCTCGTCGCGGTCCATCGCGTGCGCGAGGACGGTGTAGACGATCCGTCCGACGCCGAAGGAGGGCTCCACCACGTGGGGCGTCACCGACTCGCCGGACTCGGTGAACTCCTCGACGCCGAAGTTCGCTGCCTCGAGGGCCACGTCGTGGTCCTCGCCGCCGACGGTCACGGTCACTGGCTCGCCCGCCGCCTCGGCGTCGCGGAACGCGTCGGGGTCGCGCTCGACCAGATCGCGGAGGGCGTCGGCCACGTCGCCGGCCGCACCGCCGAACTCGGGTCCGAGGACGCTCATGTCTGGGTCGACGGTCGCGCGCTCGACGGTCACCGGGTCGTCGTAGGCGACGAAGACGTCGAAGTCCTCGCCAGAGTGGTCGGCGTGCTTCTGCAGGTCGTAGTCGCCGCGGTAGGCGAAGCCGGTGATCTCGATCCAGTCGCCGCCGATCTCGCTCTCGGCGTCCCAGCAGTCCGCGGCGTAGTGAGCGAGTTCGCCCGGGAGGTGCTGCCGGTAGCGGAACCGGTCCATGTCGACGCCGATCCGCTCGTACCACGACAGCGACCGGCCGAGGTAGTAGGCGATCCAGGGGTCGCCGATCACGCCCGCCTCGAGGGCTTCGCGGACGGTCAGGTCGCGGACTCCTCCATCCTCGGCCTGCTGCTCCTCGGCCGAGTACAGCGGGAGGACGACGTCTGCGACGCGATCCAGGGGCGGCTCGTCGGTCTCGGGGTCGACGAAGTGTTCGAGTTCGGCCTGGGTGAACTCCCGGACGCGGACGAGGGCCTTCCGCGGGCTGATCTCGTTGCGGTAGGCCGTCCCGATCTGGGCGACCCCGAAGGGGAGCTGGTTGCGGGCGTACTCGGCGAGTTGGGGAAACTCGACGAAGATGCCCTGGGCCGTCTCGGGACGGAGGTACCCCGGGTCGCCGCTGCCGGGGCCGATCGAGGTCTCGAACATGAGGTTGAAGTCCTCGACTGGCTCGCCAGCGAGCGGGGCCCCGCAGGTCGGGCAGGCGATGTCGTGCTCGGCGATGAGGTCGGCCACCTCCTCGGCGGGCATCGACTCGGCCTCCTCGATGGCCGTCGCGTCCTCGATGAGGTGGTCCGCCCGGTGGCTCTCGCCGCACTCGGCGCACTCGACGATCATGTCGTCGAACCCGTCGAGGTGGCCCGACGCCTCGAAGACGGCCTCGGGCATCACGTCGGGCGCGCTGATCTCCTCGTGGCCCTCGCGGGTCACGAACAGGTCGCGCCAGGCGTCCTCGACGTTGGCCTTCAGTGCCGCGCCCTCGGGGCCGTAGGTGTAAAAGCCCGAAACGCCGCCGTAGGCGCCCGCCGACTGGAAGAAGAAACCGCGCCGTTTGGCGAGCTCGGCGAGGCGCTCGCCCTCGCTTCTCATCCCTGCGCCTCCAGCAGGCACATGTCCGTCACCACGCCGACCAGTTCGTCGCCGCTGACCATCGGAATCTGCTCGATGTCGTGTTCGATCATGAGTTGGGCGGCGTCCTGGACGGTGCGGGTCGTGCCGACGGTGACGAGGTCGTCGGTCATGAACGACGAGACCGGCTCGTCGGGAATCTCGACGTTTCGGGTCGGCATGTACCGGTTCCCGACGGCCTTGATGCCCTCCCAGGCCCACTCGTCGTCCTCGTTGGCGATGGACTCGCCGGTGTCGGCCTCGCCCTCGACGACGCGGGCCACGTCGAGCACGTCGACCTCGGTCAACATCCCGGTCAGGTCGCCCTCGTCGTCGAGGACGATGGCGTAGGGGACCTGCGCGAAGGCCAGTTCCCGCTCGGCGACGGTCAGTGGCGCGCCGGCGTAGACGCAGTTGACCTCGCGGCGACCGACGTCCCCGACGGTCACGTCGCCGTCGAGTTCGCCGTTGGCGATGGCCCGGACGACGTCAGTGATCGTGACGATGCCCTCGAGGCGCCCGTCGACGACCGGGACGCGGCGGGCGCCCTCGGCGACCATCAGCGCGGCCAGGTCCGTTAGATTCGATTCGCGGGTCGTGGTGGGGACCTCCTCGACCAGCAACGCGAGCTGGTCCTCGTCCGGCTCGTCGATGAGGGCGTCCCGCGTCACGAGGCCGCGGAACTCCTCGTTCCCACCGTCTTCCTTGACGACGGGGACGGAGGAGAAGGCGCGATCCTGGAGGTACTCGAGGACGTCCTCGCGCGTCCCCGGGATCGTCGCCATCACGAGGTCCTCGCGCGGCGTCATGACGTCTGCGACGTTCATATGGCACCGAGTCGTGGCCCCATCTACTAAGACCTTACACTTCACCCGTTTCGCCGCCGGCCCGCGTCGTGGCCAGTCCGCCGCGATCCCCTGCGCAGACCCGGTTGCCGTCCCGGCACCGGCCACGCATGTCGCCGCTACCGTCAGACGCCCGACAGTCACGCGGCTGTCGTCGGTCGGTTACCGATCCGTCACGATCCGGTGGGTTTATGTATGGGTGTTACATGTTCACACACATGGAGTCGGACAGTGTCGTCCCGACCGAGGTTGCAGCAGACGCGGAAGTGATGGCGTCCGTCGAGGACGGGCCGGTAGAGCAGTTCATCCTCGCGGACATCTCACGGGACGGGGCCTATCTCACAGTACCGCTCGAGGACGCCGCCTCGCTCCCGGCCTGGCGATAGGGCCGGCACTGGCCGTTCGACCTTCTCGCGTGCTCGCGTCCCCGAGCGACGGGTCCGGCGAACCGACACGCCGAGCCCCGCGCCAGCCGTGGCTCCGGACGACGAAGTCCCCACGGAGCGACCGCACGGCGAGAAAACAAGCGTTATGCGGACCCCCCGATTTGCCTCGGACATGAGAGTCCTGGTGACGGATCCGATCGCGGACGCGGGTATCGAGTTGCTCCGCGAGGCCGGCCACGAGGTCGAGACGGGCTACGACCTCGCGGGTGACGACCTGCTCGACGCCCTGGCCGACGTGAACGCGCTGATCGTCCGCTCTGGCACGGAAGTGACCGAGGAGGTCTTCGCGGCCGCATCCGACCTCGTCATCGTCGGCCGGGCCGGCATCGGCGTCGACAACATCGACATCGACGCGGCGACCGACCACGGGGTCATCGTCGCCAACGCCCCGGAGGGCAACGTCCGGGCCGCCTCCGAGCACACCGTCGCGATGACCTTCGCGACAGCTCGCTCGATCCCCCAGGCCCACATCCGCCTGACCGAGGGGGAGTGGGCCAAGGGCGACTTCCTCGGGACCGAGGTCAACGACAAGACCCTGGGCGTCGTCGGCTTCGGCCGCGTCGGCCAGGAGGTCGCGAAGCGCCTGGGCAACCTCGGCGTCGACCTCGTCGCCTTCGACCCCTACATCAGCGAGGACCGCGCCGCACAGCTCGGGGCCGAACTCGTCGACGACCTCGACGTCCTGCTGGACCGCGCGGACTTCGTGACGATCCACACGCCGCTGACCTCCGAGACGGCCAACATGATCGGCGAGGAGGAACTCGCCCAGCTCGAAGGTGGCTACGTGATCAACTGCGCGCGCGGGGGCATCGTCGACGAGGCGGCCCTCGCCGAAGCCGTCGAGGACGGCGTCCTCAAGGGCGCCGCCGTGGACGTCTTCGCGGAGGAGCCGGTCTCCCCGGACAACCCCCTGCTCGACGTCGACGACGTCATCGTCACGCCCCACCTCGGCGCGTCGACGGAGGCCGCCCAGGAGAACGTCGCCACCTCTACCGCCAGCCAGGTCCTTGCCGCCTTCGAGGGCGAGCCGGTCGTCAACGCGCTGAACGCCCCCTCCGTCGACGAGAGCGCCTTCCCGCGGATTCGTCCCTACATCGACCTGGCCGACACGGCCGGCAAGATCGCCGTCCAGCTGTTCGACGACCGCGTCGAGGAAGTCGAGATCGAGTTCGCGGGCGACATCGCCGAGGAGGACGTCGACCTCGTGACTGCGAGCGCACTCAAGGGCGTCTTCCAGCCCCTGGAGTGGCAGGTCAACGCCGTCAACGCCCCCCAGATCGCCGAGGATCGGGGCATCGACGTGCGGGAACTCAAGACCCACCAGTCCGAGGACTTCCAGTCGCTCGTGACCGTGACCGTCGGCAACGACGAGCACGCGGTCAGCGTCTGCGGCACTCAGTTCGCCGGCGAGGACCCGCGGATCGTCCGCATCGACGACTACCGCGTCGAGGCCATCCCCCACGGGCACATGCTCGTCGCGCGCAACCGCGACGAACCCGGCGTGATCGGGTTCATCGGCTCCGTCCTCGGCGACGCCGACATCAACATCGCGGGCATGTTCAACGGCCGCGAAGTCATCGGCGGCGAGGCGCTGTCGGTCTACAACCTCGACGAACCGGTCCCCGACGACGTGCGCGAGCGCCTGGAGTCCGACTCGCGGATCATCGCGACGAGGTACATCTCGCTTGACAACGGCGAGTAACCGGTCACCGGTTCCACGGTCTGTCCGGCCGGTGGGCCTCCCCGACCGCAGTCAACAGCGAGAGGAACAGCACGGCCGGGACGTGACTGGCGACGACGCCGACCAGGTAGCGCAGCAGCGACGGCGACGCGTCGAGCGCCTCGGCGACCGCCGGGAGGGCCCACCAGGAGACTGCGGCCCAGACGTAGGCGGCGTCGACCAGCGCCGAGAGCGGGTCGGTCGGCCAGAACAGGAACCGGACGTACCGCTCGACGCCCTGGTTGGCCACGAACAGACCGGCCACGAGCAGGACCGTGCCGACAAGCCAGCCCCCGAGGAGCAGCGGGCTCGGCGGGTAGTACGCCTCGAACACCGCGCGGACCACGTCCCAGTGGAGAGCGGCGTAGGGCACGACGGACAGCGTCAGGTAGAGGACGAGGAACCCCACGACCTGCAGATACTGGCGCGAGTCCTCGGGTTTCGACATTGTCCCACTCCCCGTGCCCGCCCGGTGGCCCGCCGCCACCATAATCCCACCAGCGGAACTTCAGGACGCGAGAAGAGCCTAGTCGTCCGTCCAGGTGCCCGCGACGCAGACGTCGTCCGCGTCCCGTCGCCGGAGTACCGCCTCGTACTGGTCCCGGACCTGCTGGAGTTCCCGTTCCGCCCCGGCGAGTTCCTCCTCGAGCGTGACCACGCGTACCTGGAGCGCCAGCCGTCGCAACCGCTCGACCCGTAGCGCTGGCGAGGCCGCCCCCTCGCGCGACGCGTCCCCCCGGAGCGTCGCGACCGGTTCCACCTCCAGGGCGTCGCTCGACCCGCGGCCCACCTCCCTCTCGGTGGCGGGCGCCGCAGTCAGATCTGGGTGCTGTGGTCGGACCATCGGACCTGCCTAGCGGACACGGGACGGCACCGAATAAGGCTACGTCAGACGGGCGTCCGTCGGGAACGTACGGCCGGCGAGCGCCCCCGAGGCAGCCGATCGGCCCGTCACGTCAGTCGCCCGCTGGCGTCTGCGAGCCGTCGTCGGACAGGCGCTCGCCCCGCCAGGTCGTCCAGTCGTACATGCGCTCGACCTCGCCGCCCTGCTGGCGGATGGCGACCGCGGTCGTGAACAGGAACGTGCCGACGAGGACCGTCCCGACGAGCCAGACGGCGTCCACCACGGCCGGGTAGCCGGCGGCGGTGCCGAGGACGTCGGCGAAGACGACGCCGGTCACCGCGACGACCGCCGGGAGCAGGTTCCGGACGAGCGCGGCGATGCTGGTCCCCTCGTTGTGGCGCACGGCGAGGACGCCATAGCCCAGCGCCCACAGCGACGCCCCGATCCAGCCGACCACCACGACGAGGTGCGCGAGGCCCTGGTCGAGCAGGAAGCCGGTCCACCAGGAGCCGACGAACGTGGCGACGACGAGCGTGTCGACCCACGTCGGGAGGACCTGCGTCGCGCCGACGCCCGAGTAGTAGAGTTGCCGCACCGCCAGGGCGAGAAACAGGATGAAAAACAGCGTGGCGCCCTCCGCGAAGGCGGCCAGCCAGTCGCTCGGCGCGAGGGTGTTCGCGGCGCCGGCGACGCCGTAGACGAGGCCCGCCCCGATGCCGAGGCCCAGGAGCGTCCAGCTGCGGACGTCGGGTTCGACGGCCACGTCGCGGACGAAGCCCACGAGGTACGCGAGGAGGACCCCCGCACCGACGCCCACGACCGCGTACGCGAGAAACCGGGCCAGCGTGACTGTCACGGCGGGGTCGATCGATTGATCTGCCATTACTCGAACCGAGTGGTCCAGCGGAGAAAAGGCGGCCGCCGGTTCTCAGAGACCGATAACTGCCGTTGGAATCGACACACGGACTGGTACCGTTCGATTATTACCGGCGACACTGACGGGTCGACTGTGGCCCCTGCTCGCGGTACGACGGTCCTACTCGGCGCCGGCGAGGTGTTCCAGGACGCCCTCGGTGGTTCCCGGCACGGGCTCGGGTGTCGCGCCGGCCTCGGCGGCCGCGTCCGGGTCCTTGAGGAGGTGCCCCGTCGTCAGGCAGACGACGCGCTCGTCGGCCTCGACCTCGCCAGCGTCGCGGAGTTTCCGCAGGCCCGCGACAGATGCCGCCGACGCCGGCTCGACGCCCACGCCCTCACCGGCGAGGTCGCGCTGGGCCTCGGTGATCTCCGCGTCCGACACTGCCACGGCGGTCCCGCCCGTCGCCCGGATCCCGGGCAGAGCCTTGGGTGCGTTGACGGGGTTGCCGATGCGGATGGCCGTCGCGCGCGTCTCGACCTCGTCCCAGCGCTCGATCGCGTCCCAGCCGTTCTCGATTGCCTCGACCATCGGCGCCGCGCCCTCGGCCTGGACCCCCGTCAGCTTCGGCACCTCGTCGGCGTCGATGGCACCCGCCGCGACGAGTTCCCGGAAGCACTTGTACAGCGCCGCGGTGTTGCCGGCGTTGCCGACTGGGAGGACGATCCGGTCGGGCGTCCCGCCCTCCTCGTCGCGGAACTGTTCGAGGATCTCCAGCCCGATGGTCTTCTGGCCCTCCAGCCGGAACGGATTGAGCGAGTTCAGCAGGTACGCCTCGCCGCGGTCGGTGAGGTCCGAGACGATGTCGAGACAGACGTCGAAGTTGCCGTCGACCTCCAGGATCCGCGCCCCGTGGAGGCTGGCCTGGGCGACCTTCCCCGCGGCGACTTTCCCGGCGGGGAGCAAGACGAGCGTCTCCATGTCCGCGCGGGCGCCGTAGGCGGCGAGCGCGGCCGAGGTGTTCCCCGTCGAGGCACAGGCCAGCCGGTCGACGCCAATCTCCCGGGCGACCCGAACCCCGACTGTCATCCCGCGGTCCTTGAAGCTCCCCGTCGGGTTCATGCCCTCGTGTTTGACGCGCAGCCGATCGACGCCGAGGTCGGCCTCCAGGCGGGGCACCTCGTGGAGCGGCGTGTCGCCTTCGGGGAGGCTGACCCCCGATTCGAAGGGAAGCGCGTCGTGGTAGCGCCACACGCCACGATCCTCGTCGGCGAAGTCGTCCCAGGTCGGGAGGTCGGCGTACCGGGCTTCCAGCAAACTGTCACACTCGTCGCAGGTGTAGCGGACGTCGTCGAACGGGGCGAACGATTCGCCGCACTCGATGCAGGTGAGCCAGACGCCGTCGGTCGCCACCGCCGGGGCGTCCGTCGTGATCGCGAGGTCGGTCATTGCCGGAGCGACGGCGGCTGTCTCCAAAAGTGGGGCGGTCTGGCCCTCGACACGGAGACTCTCACCCCCCGTTTGCGTCGAGTGTCGCCTGGTCCCGTGCAGTCGCGACGGCGTCGATCGCGTCGGCCGTCTCCGTGACGCGCTCGCGGAGACGACCGTAGCGAAACGCGTCCGGGTCGGTCGCGGTTTCGAGCGCCTCGTCGAGGGCTGCCACCGACTTCGCAATATCCGCCTGTCCCTCGACGACGGTCGCGGGATCGTCGTGGAGTGCGTCCGCCAGGACGGACCGGACGCCCGCTCCGAGGTCGGTGATGGCCTCGGCGAGGGGGTCCGCTGGGGGCGACGACTGCTCTCTGGCGACCCGTGCGATAGCCGCCGCGTCGCGGGCCACCTCGCCGAGCGCGCGAGCGGTCCGGTAGTGCCGGAAGGCGGTCGCTCGCCCGGTCTCCAGGCGCTCGACCTCACCGACGTCGACGAGCGCGGCGTGGAACTGCCGGCCGACGAGCGCGACGAACCGCTCCACCTCGCGGACCCGGCGCTCGACGCTCACCGCGAGGGGCGCGTCGTCCTCGACGACCGCCTCCATGGCTTCCCGGTACATCGCCAGCGCCTGCCGCCGGAGCTGGCGGAGGGTCTGTTCGAGCGAGACGGCGTCGGCGTCGAGCATGCTACGGGCCACCAGGGGAGCCTCCCCACCGCGCTCGACCTCGACGCCGACCAGGCCCGTGAGGGCTTCCGTGGCCGCCTGGCGCTGCTCGGGCGAGAGGCCGTCCGTCGCCGTCACGCGTATCTCGTCGCCGCCGGTCGTGTAGGCTGCCCGCACCCGGCGGCGGAGGGCGTCCACGCCGAGGTCGTCGGCCTGGATGGTCACCGACTCTGTTGCGGGGACGTCGACCGCCGGTGCGACCACGATCCGGTCCTCCAGGGCGTAGAGCCGCAGCTCCGAGCCGGCTTCGAGCGACTGACTCCGGGCCCACTCCTTGGGCAGCGAGACGGTGAACGTCGAGCCGCCCGCAAGCTGGACCTTGCGCACGATCGGGTCGGCCGCGGAGACGTCGGTGTGTGCCATCAGTAGATCAGCTCGTCGTCCTGCTCGACCATGTAGAGCGTTCGCGCACAGACGTTGACGGCGTGGTCGCCGACGCGTTCCAGGTCCCGGAGGACGAGCATGAGCCGGGTGGCGTCGTCGAGGACCGCGTCGGCGTCCGGACCGGCCTCGGCCTGGAGGAGGTCCGTGACGACGGCCTGTCCGGCCTGCGCGCATCGCTCGTCCAGGTCCTCGTCGCGCGCGGCGACGGCCCGGCACGCCTCGACGTCCGCGTCGTCGTAGGCCACCACGGCGTCGCGCACCATCGCCCCCGCGACGTCGCCGATCGCCCGGACGTCCACCTCGGGGTAGCGGTCCGTACCGGTGTGGTCGGCGTAGTCCGCGAGGTTCGTGGCGAGGTCGCCCACTCGCTCGAGGTCGGTCAGGATCTTGAACGAGGAGGCGACGAACCGGAGGTCGCTCGCGACGGGCTGCTGGAGGGCGAACAGGTCGATGCACTCCCCCTCGAGGTCGAGGTAGCGGCGGTTGATCTCGTGGTCGCCGTCGACGACCCGCTCGGCGAGGTCGCGGTCGCCCGTCTCCACGGCGTCGAGGGCGCACTCGTAGCGCTCCAGCACGGTCTCGCTCATGGCGACGACGTCCGCCCGGAGCGCGTCGAGTTGGGCCTGGTACTCGGTTCGTGCCATGGTCACCCGAACTTGCCCGCGATGTAGTCCTCGACGCGCTGGCTCTCCGGGTTCTCGAAGATCTTGTCCGTGTCGTCGTACTCGACGAGCTGGCCGCCCGTCAGGAAGACGGCCGTCTGGTCGGAGATGCGCGCCGCCTGCTGCATGTTGTGCGTGACGATGACGACCGTGTAGTCCTCGGCGAGTTCCTCGATGAGGTCCTCGATCTTCGAGGTCGCGATCGGGTCCAGCGCCGAGGCCGGCTCGTCCATGAGGATGACCTCGGGGTCGACCGCGAGACAGCGAGCGATGCAGAGGCGCTGCTGTTGGCCGCCGGAGAGGCCGAGGGCGTTGTCGTCGAGCCGGTCCTCGACCTCCTCCCAGAGGGCCGCGTCGCGGAGACAGCGCTCGACGAGTTCGTCCTCTTTCTCCCGCTCGTCGCGGCCGAGGAGCCTGGGGACCAGGCCTCGCTGGACGTCCCCGTGCTTCCGCGGCCCGTAGGCGACGTTCTCTCGGATCGACTTGGGGAACGGGTTGGGGTGCTGGAACACCATCCCGATCCGCTTGCGAAGCTCGACGAGGTTGGCCCCCTCGGCGTAGACGTTTTCCCCGTCGAACTCGACGGAGCCTTCGACGCGAGCGGTCTTGATCCGGTCGTTCATCCGGTTGAGCGACCGGAGGAACGTCGACTTGCCACAGCCCGACGGACCGATGAGTGCGGTCACGCTGTTTTCGGGGACGTCGATGGAGACGTCCCTGAGCGCGTGGTCGTCCCCGTAGTAGACGTTCAGGTCCTCGATCGACAGGACGGGATCGCTGGCGAAGGTGTAGTCGCGCCACGCCGCTCTGGTCCGCTCGTCGGTCTCGCCGGTGGTCGTCGTTGTCTCGCTGCGCGACGTCGCTGCGTCGGTGTCTGTGCCTCCGGTCGTCGTGGCTTCGATCCGTGATTCGGTCATTGGTGGAGTTTCGTCCTGAAGTACCGCCGCGTCGCGACGCCGATGGCGAAGAAGCCGAGGACGACGCCGAGCAGGACGAGCGTCGTGCCCCAGCCGAAGGACTCCTCGGCGCCGACGCCCGCGGTGATGATCGCGTAGAGCTGGTAGGGGAGGGCGCTGGCCCGGTCGAGCAGGGCCGGGTTCGAGACGTGGACGAACGGCGGCTGGAGACCGACGTCGAACGTGAAACTCGAGAGGACGCCGGGCGCGGCGTTCGGGAAGTTCGGCCCGTTGAGCACCAGCAAGAGTGGTGCGGTCTCGCCGGCGATCCGGCCGACGCCGAGGATGACGCCGGTCGTGACGCCCGGCATCGCCGCCGGGACGACCACGTCCCGGATGGTGTCCCACTTCGAGACGCCCAGCGCGGCGCTGGCGTCGCGGTACTCGTCCGGGACGCTCTTGATCGCCTCGCGGCTCGTGATCAACACCAGCGGGAGCAGCATGAATCCGAGGACGAGCTGGGCCGCGAAGATGGAGGGCGTCCCCCCGAACCGTGGCACGAGGAACGCCAGGCCGAACAGGCCAAAGACGATGCTCGGCGTGCTCCAGAGTCCGTTCGTCGCGACGTCGACCGCCCGCGTGAACGCGCTGTCCTCGGCGTACTCGGTGAGGAAGACGGCGGCGCCCACCGCCAGCGGGACGGCGAAGACGACCGCGCCGAGGACGATCCAGACGGTCCCGAGCACGGCGGGCATTACGCCGAGCTGGATGCCCAGTCCCTGGGAGGGGTTCATGAGGAACGGCCAGTCGACCGTGCCGCTGCCGACAAGCCGCAGCGGGCCGACGCCGAGGCCGTAGCCGGTGATCGCGACGTGGAGGCTACAGAGTACGAACGCACCGAGCACCAGTTCCCCGCTCCGGGAGACGGGTGGCACCCACGACGCCTCGGCCCCGCCACGGGCCGTGACGAGCGACGCGACCACGAGCGCCAGCCCGACGCCGCCGACTGCGACGCCGACCGTCGGCAGGATAGCGACCCCGGCGATCGCAACCTCGTGCCACGTGACTACTTCGACGACCGCGAGCGCCGCCAGGAGTATGGCCGCCAGCCGCAGGCCGCGGGCCACCCGCCGGCCCGTCCGGGTTGCCGGCTCCCACGAGGCTCGCACGTGACGGGTGGCGACGAGGAGCACGCCGCCGGCGACGAGCGCCGGAACCGCTCCGACCGATGCGCTCGGTTCGAGGGTGACCGCGTACCCCGCGATCTCCCGGCCGGTGAGAACGACACCGATCAGGCCGAGTCCGACCGCCCCGAGGGCCAGTGCGACGGCGAAGCGGACGAACGCGAGCACGGCGCCCGGCCCGTCTGCCAACGCCGGTCTGACGCGCCCGAACCGAACGAGCAGGGCGAGCGCCGTGCCGACGATCACGACGAGCGATCCGGCACTCAACACGAGGTTCTCGACGACGACGGCGACGCCCCGCTCGAAGACGAACGCGAGCAGAAAGGCAAGCACCGAGAGCACGAGCAGTACGACGAGCGAAATCAGGAGGAAGGCTCCGTGCTGGCGACCCCGCGTGCCGAACCCCGCGGCGGCCACGGCCGCCGCCCAGCCCGCGATCAGTCCGCCGGTCATCGTCAGGAACGGGATGACGATCGTCCCGGGGAAGCTGGCGTCGAACGCGGCGGGCTCCCAAGTCCAGGTCGGCGAGATCACGCCGGCCAGGACGACGGCGCCGACGAAACTGACGAACGCCGCGGCGGGGAGCGTCGCACCGAGGTCCTCCCGGGTGGCGATCGTGAGGTAACCGACGAGGACACCGGCCGGCAGGCCGACCAGCCAGCCGGGGCTGCCGAGTCCGACCGTGTTGCTGGCGATGGCGCCGGTCGTGATCGCCCACAGGATCCCCTGGCCGAACCCGACGACGAGTCCCGGCGAGCGGTCGGGCGTCGTGGTTGCCAGGCCCCGCCAGGAGCCGAGCCCGAGCGCTGCGGTGGTCAGGCCGATTGCGAGGAGGCCACCGCCGAAGTAGGCCGTCGCTCCGGCGACCGGCACCCAGCCGAATAGCGTCGCCGCGGCCAGGGCGAAGGCGACGAACGATCCGGCCACGACGGCCGTCGCGACCCGGTCGTAGGTCGACCGACCGTCGTCGACGAGCCGCGTCCCGTAGGCGTCGCTCATCCCTCACCCCGCAGTTTGCGGTGCATCCGTTGTTCGATCAGTTGGGAGACGATCCCGAGGCCCGTGACGATGACCAGCAGGACGACCCCGGCGGCGAACAGCGCACTCCAGAACAGCTGCCCGGGGGTCACGTGACCGTAGCTCGAGGCGATGAACGTCGTCAGCGTCTCGGTGCTGTCGAAGACGTTGTAGAGTTCCGGGGCGGGCAAGCGCCGGCTGTGGGAGATCATGACGGTCGCGGCCATGGTCTCGCCCATCGCACGGCCGATGCCAAGGAGGACGGCCGCGGAGATGCCCGAGAACGCCGTCGGAATCGAGACGCTCTTGATGGTCTGCCAGTCGGTCGCCCCCATCGCGACGGAGCCGTCCTTCATCGACTCCGGCACCGCCGAGATGGCGTCCTCGGCGACGGAGACGACCGTCGGGAGCGCCATGAAGCCGATGACGAGCCCGATGGCGACGAGCGCGCCCGGGTTGATCGACAGGAGATCGCCGACGTACGGGTTGATGATGGTGAAGCCGATGAACCCGTAGACGATCGAGGGGATCCCGGCCAGGACCTCGACGGCCGGTTTGACGATCTCCCGGAGCCACGCCGGCGCGATCTCGCTGATGAACAGCGCGCCCGCGACGCCGAAGGGGGCTGCGACGAGGATGGCGACGACCGTCGTCAGTGCGGTCCCCCAGATCATCGGGACCAGCGAGAACCGCCCCTGTGACACGCTCCACTCGTTCGAGCCGAAGGGCCACAGGAGGTCGAGGCCGGCGTGGCGGACTATCGGGAGCGCCTCGAGGACGAGGAACACCGCGATGAGCCCCAGCGTCGACAGCGTCGCGGCGGTCATCAGGAACGTGACGACCTTGACGGTCAGGGCTTGCCGCAGGAACCAGCCGATCCCGACGACGACCAGAAAGGCATACAGCGCCGTCATCGTCCAGGTCGACTGGAGCAGGAAGCCAGCGAACGTGCCTGTGATCAGGACGAACTGTGCGGTCACGAGCAACTGACTCGGCGCGTCGAGATCGATCAGCGATCGCAGAAGTGACGCCGGTCGCCGCCGCCCCCAGCGGAGTACGCGTCGGGCGGTCGAACGTATTGTGTACATGGTGTGAAAGATACCGCGTCGTCTGGCGACAGCCGCGCTGTCGACCGGGAGAGACGGGGTTGTTCCCGTCGGTTAGGCCTGGTCGGCCAGCTTCGCGCGCTCTTCCTCGCGGCGGTCTTCGGGGAGCTTGAAGTAGTTGTTCGGCGCGACGAAGTACTCCTGGCCGAAGTCCGAGAGGATCATGTTGATGAATGCACTCTCGCGCCTGTCGGTCCCCTCCCACGTGTAGCAGTGGAGGTCTCGGTTCAGCGGGTAGTCCTGCGCACCGAGGTTCTTGCCGTACTCGTAGACCGTGCCGTCGAGGTCGAGCGAGATCGGTGGCGTCGCGCCGTCGGGCTCGACGAAGGCCAGCGCGATGTAGGCGATGGCGTTGTCGTTCTGCTCGACGAGCGTGGCGACCTGCTGGTTCTGCCCCTTCCGGGTGTCGGGCTTGATGGGTGCGTCGGGGTCGCCGTAGAGGTTCGCCCGGAACGCGGTGTCGGTGCCGGAGTCCTCCGCGCGCCCGACCGCGTAGATCTCCTTGTCCGGCCCACCGAGTTCGCTCCAGTTGGTGATCTCCCCCATGTAGATCGCCCTGAGTTCCTCGCCAGTGACCTGCGTGACGCCGGCGTCGTAGATCTCTCGGCTCACGACGATGGGCTGGCCGTCGACGCCGACGACGTGGTCGACGATGTCGTCCATCGCCTCGTGGTCCTCTCCGAGGATGGACTGTGCGGTCGAGCTCGCGTCGCCGATGTCCACGCGCTCGTTGATGACGCCCTCGACGCCGGTCCCGGAGTGGCTGAGTGCCACCTGCGCCTGGAAGGGCGGGACGCTCCGCTCCCCGGTCGGCTCGAAACCGTACAGACCCGCCCAGTAGTCGGCCAGGTTCTGGTCGGTGTCGATGTCGTACTGCCCGGGACCCCAGTACTCCTGGTCCTCGGCCGGCGGATTGCCGTTCCACAGCGAGGAAGCCAGGTTCGTAATCGGGTACACCGTCGACGAGCCGTCCGCCGTGAGCGAGGACGTGGATGCACTCTCGTTCGACGTCTCCGTCTCGTCCTCGCTCGCAGTTTGCGTGGTGGTCCCGGACTCGTCGCCGGACCCACCGTCCTCGCTTTCGCCCCCGGAGCCACCGTCGCCGCTGCCATCATCGCCGTCCCCGCTCGCACATCCCGCGAGGGCGCCGACCCCGGCAGCCCCGGCGCCGGCGATGAATTTGCGTCGCGATACCAGGTCGGCCACCCGCTTCGAGTCACGTGCCATCGAGTGAACGGGGGCGAGGGAGTACAAAAGCCGCTTATATGAGGGGTATAGCCGGGTCTGACGCCTCTATCGCAGTCGATACGAGTCAGATCGGTACGTGGTCATCAGTTGCCTCACGAGAACTACGGAGGCCTCAATAGCCACCTCACACACCGCCGGGCGCTCCTACTCGCCGAACTCGTCGATGCGGTCGTGGACGTAGTCCGCCCAGGCGTCCAGGGTCTCGTGCATGAGGTCCTTGGCCTCCGGGAGCGGCGTCGCGCTGTACTGGTAGACGTGTCCCCCGCCGTCGAGCAATCGCCGCTCTCGCTCGGCCAACCCCTTCTCCCGCAGGGTCGACAGGGAGCGGTTGACGTTGCTCCGGTCGCGGTCGAGCGCGTCCGCGAGTTCCTCGACGGTGCTGCCCGGATACTCGCGAACCGTCAGGTAGGTCCGTACCTCGTGGCGCTGGATCCCGAAGACACAGCGCATCACCTCCTCGATCCCCGGTTCCTCCTCGAGCATCAGCTCCCGGAAGCGCTCCGGCGAGACGTCGACGTCGGCCATGTCCACCCTTGCGGCCCGTGGGGCATAAACGGGGGCGGTGGCTCAGGCGTCGCTCGCGTAGCCCTGGTTCTCGATGCACTCGCGCATCTCGGCGGCCGTCTCGTGACGGTGGAGCCGCGTCGGGGTGTCACAGTAGTAGATGTCCCCGTCGTGGCGCAGCGTCACCTCGTGTTCCGATCCGAGGAACTCCGTGCGGACCGTCACTCGCCGCCCCTCGTCGAGTGCCGCGAGCAACTCGCCAACCGATCGATCCCCCGCGTTCACGACGAGCGGCTCACTCATTACGCCACCTGTCCCCTGCGACTGTAATCAGTGTTCGCCCGCGGCCGCCGGCACCTGCCGGAAGTCTCCGTCTCGTTGCAGCGACGTTTAATTCACCTCACCCGGCTGTAATATCATTCCGAAGAAACGACGTGTACACGAAACCTCTCTGTGTGGTTACGTGTTGCGTAGTCGTAGAAGGAACACAATACTTGCCGCAAACCCCACCAGCGGCGCCTCGCCGTCCGAAACTACCCCTACTGTTAAGTGTTGGTCACAGCATTCCTACCCGTATGGTGGCAGTTGATACGATGGACGCGGTCAAGTACGGATTCAGGTTGCTCGGGTACCTCCTCGCGGTCTTCATCGCGGGAGGCATCCTCATCGCCATCGGCCTGTCGTTCCAGCCGACCGGCTTCAGGGGCGGCGGCAATCCGCTGATGGCGCTGCTGTTTTTCGTCGCCGGCATCGCCGTCATCTACGCCGGCGGCCTGGGGATGCTCTACAAGGTCATCGGCGACGGCGTCGAGATCGGCAACCGCGCCGCAGAGCAGCCGGCCCAGCGCACGACGCCACAGCAGGGCACTCCGGCACAGGGCGGGCACCAGCAGAACCCCGGCGGCCAGCGGTAACCACGGGGCTTTTCCGGGTTTCACGCTCGGACGAGTAGCGAAGCCTGTACCTGCGCACGGCGGTCGTCGAGTATTCGTCGACTGACCCGGGTGCCGGCGCTCGCCTCGTCGAGGGCCTCGCTTCGCTCGACCCTCGCACCGTTCGGCACCGCTCGACGAAAAACGTGGGCGAAAACGCCGTCGCCTCGCTCGCGTCACTCGCTCGGCGCCGGTCGACTACGCTTGCTCGCGCAGCCAGACCAGTAGCCCGTTCTGGGCGTGCAGCCGATTCTCCGCCTGGTCCCAGACGATGGCGTTGTCGCTCTCCAGCGTCGCGTCGGTGACCTCCTCGCCGCGGTGGGCGGGCAGGCAGTGCATGAGCGGCCGGTCGCCGAGGCGGTCCGGGGTCACCTGGAAGCCCTCGAACGCGTCGAGTTTCTCCTGGCGGCGGTCCTCCTGGCCCATGCTGACCCAGACGTCGGTGTAGACCAGGTCTGCGTCCGCGATGGCCGCGTCCGGGTCGTGCGTGGCCTCCGGCCGCGCGCCGAGTTCGTCGGCACGGGCCAGCACGTCGTCGTCGATGCCGTACCCCGCTGGCGTCGCGACGGTCAGGTCGAGACCCGCCAGGGCTGCGCCGAGGACGAACGACTGGGCGACGTTGTTGCCGTCGCCCACCCAGGCGACCGAGACGCCCTCGAACCCGCCGAAGCGCTCCTTGATCGTCAGGAGGTCGGCGAGCGTCTGGCAGGGATGAGCGTCGTCGGTCAGGCCGTTGACGACGGGGACGGTGGCGTACTCCGCGAGTTCCACCACGTCGGCGTGGTCGAACATCCGCGCCATGACGAAGTCGACGTATCTGGACACCGCACGCGCCGTGTCCTTGATGGGCTCGCCGTGTCCGAGCTGGATGTCCTCGGGGCCGAGGAAGATGGCATGGCCGCCGAGCTGTGTCATACCTGTCTCGAAGGAAATCCGGGTCCGCGTCGACGGCTTCTCGAAGACCATCGCCAGCGTCGCTCCCTGGAGGGGGGCGTCCGGAGCGGCCGGGCCTGCGCCCGTCTTGAGCGCGGTGGCGCGGTCGAGGACCGTCGCCAGTTCGTCACCGGAGAGGTCGTCGATGTCGAGGAAGTGGCGCATCGTCAGTCCTCCAGCAGGCGCTCGGTCGCGGCCGTCAGGACGTCGACCGCCGCGTCGTACTCGTCGAGCGGGACGTGCTCGTTGGGGGCGTGGTCGAGGTCGGAGTCTCCGGGACCGTAGGTGACCATCGGGCAGTCCCAGTGGCGCGCGAAGACGTTCATGTCGCTCGTCCCGGTCTTGCGCAGCAGGTGGGGTTCGCCGCCCTGGCCCCGGACCGCGGCGCGGAAGGCCCGCGCGACGGGCGTCCGGGGACTGGTCATCACCGGCTCGACGCGGTCGTGCCAGTGGACGGTTCCGTTCTCGAGGTAACCGTCGGCGATCTCGCGGATCTCGTCGGTGGTGTGTTCGGGCGGGATCCGCAACTGGACGTCGAGGGTCGTCTCGACGGAGAGCCCGTCGTCGCTGACGCCGCCGTCGATGCCGACGGGCTTGCAGGTGACGCGCTCGAAGACGGGCACCCACTCGTCGGGCTCGAACTCCGCCTCGACCCGGTCCCACCAGTCCAGGGCGTCCTGGATGGCGTTGTTCTCCGGGCGCGAGGAGTGCCCGGACTCGGAGGTCGCGACGTAGGTCCCGGCGAGCAAGCCACGGTAGCCAAGCGTGATGCCCTCCCAGCCGGAGGGCTCGCCGTTGACGACGGCGTCGGGTGCCCTCTCGCGGTCCTCGACGAGGAACCGGCTCCCGCGGGAGTCGACCTCCTCGCCGGTGACGCCGACGAAGCTCGCGCCGGTGCGAACGGCCGCGACGGCCATCGCCGCCAGGCACCCCTTCGCGTCGACGCTGCCGCGACCCCAGAGGACGTCGGTTTCACCCTCGGTAGCGCCGTCGCCGTCCTCGGGCACGTCACCGCCGTAGCTCACCTCGTCGACGGCCATGCGCTCGACGCGGACGGGAATGTCCCCGGGCACGGTGTCTACGTGCGAGGTCAGCAGAACGCCGTCGTCCGCGGGCGCGCGAACGTTGCCGGCGTCGTCGATCCAGACCTCGCGATCGTGGTTCTCGAAGTAGGTTTTCAGCTGTTCGGCGCACGCGCGCTCCTCGCCCGTGACCGAGGGGATCCGGACGAGTTTGAGCAGCAGTTTGCGGGCCTCGTTCAGGTCCTCGGCCGCGACGCGCTTGGGGGTGTCCTCCTCCCGGTCGCTCTCGATCCCGCTCATTTCACCACCCCGGCCACTGCCTCGACCACGGCGTCGACGTGCTCGCGCTCGACGGTCAGCGGCGGGAGCAGGCGAAGGACGCTCCGGCCCGCGGGCAGCGCGAGGACCCCGTGGTTCAGCGCCAGCTCCTTGAGCAGGCGGTTGGCGCCGCGCTTGACCTCGACGCCGACGAGCAGGCCCTCGCCGCGGACGTCCCGCACGTCCTCGCCGACGGCCGCCTCGAGTTCGCTCCGCAGGTAGTCGCCGATCTCCGCCGCGTGGGCGGGCACGTCCTCGTCCTGGATCGTCTGGACCGTCGCGTTGGCCGCCGCCGAGACCACGGGGCCGCCGCTGAACGTCGAGGCGTGCGATCCGTGGTTCTCGGCGATCCAGTCGCGACAGAGCGTCGCCCCCATCGGCAGGCCGTTGGCCAGCCCCTTCGCGCTCGTGAGCATATCGGGGACGACGCCCGCGCGCTCTGCAGCCCAGAGGTCGCCCGTCCGGCCGAGGCCCGTCTGGACCTCGTCGAGGATCAGGGCCGCGCCAGCGTCCTCGGTGATCTCTCGGGCTGCCTGCAGGTACGCCGCGCTCGCGGGGTTGATGCCGCCCTCGCCCTGGATCGGCTCGACGATGACGCCGGCCGTCTCGTCGTCGACGGTCTCCCGGAGCGCGTCGGCGTCGTCGTAGGGCACGAACTCCACGTCGCCCGCGAGAGGCTCGTAGGGGTCCTTGTACTGATTCTTCCACGTCGTCGCGAGCGACCCCATGGTCCGGCCGTGGAAGCCCTGCATCGTCGCAATCAGCTTCGAGTCGCCCGTCGCAGCCCGGGCGAACTTCAGCGCCGCCTCGTTGGCCTCCGTGCCGGAGTTGCAGAGCCAGACCTTCCCGACGTCGCCGGGGGCGGCGTCGGCCAGGGTCTCGTAGAGCTCGGTCCTGATTTCCACGGGATAGGACGCCTGGACGTACGTGAGCCGCGAGAGCTGGTCGCGTACGGCTTCCGTCACGGACTCGTGGCCGTGACCGAGGGGGACGCAGGCGTAGCTCGCGCCGAAGTCGAGGAACTCCGTGCCGTCCGCACCGTAGAGGTGCGGGCCGTCGCCCTCGACGATTTCGATGGGCTTCTCGGAGAAGACGAATCCGCTCATTCGGCCTCACCTCCACTCTCGCCATCGCCCTCGTCTCCGGTACCTTCGAGGGCACTCGGGTACAGGTGCGTGCCGTCGCCCTCCATGGCGGTGTAGATGGGCGCCTCGAGGTTCGCGTCGGCGACGATGACCTCGCTCGCGCCCGCTTCGAGGGCCTCCTTCGCGGCCATGACCTTCCGGCCCATGAAGCCCTCCGCCGCGTCTTCGAGTTCGGCCCACTCCTCGGGCGTGTCGACCTCGCGGATGAGCGTGTCGCGGTCGTCGGGGTCACGGAGGATGCCGGGGACGTCCGTCAGGAGGACGAGCGTGCCCCTCAGTTCGCCGGCGATGGCCGCCGCCGAGCGGTCGGCGTCGGTGTTGACGGGCGTGATGGTCTCTCGCGGCTGCTCGCCGCTCGAGCGTCCCGAGGCGCTTCGCGCCTCGCTGCCGTCGTCGCCCTCCGCACCCGCCATCGGCGGACTGACGACGGGCGTGTAGCCGTCGGACAGCAGCGACGCCAGCAGGTCGGCGTTGACCTCCTTCAGGCTCCCGGAGTGGTCACCGCGGCGGATCTTCCGCTTGCCGTCCTCGACGACGCGCACGGCGGACTTCCGGGGGCCGTGGAGGAGTTTGCCGTCCACGCCCGAGAGCCCGACGGCGTCGACGCCCGCGCTCTGGAGTTGCGCGACGAGGTCCGTGTTGAGCAGGCCCGGCAGGACCATCTCGAAGACGTCCATGGTCTGCTCGTCGGTAAACCGCCCAACGACGCCGCTGGGCGTCTCGACGTACTCCGGGTCGATGCCCAGACGCTCCAGCGTCTCGTCGACCTTCGTCGACCCGCCGTGGGTGACGACCACGTCGTACGATCCGGCGCCGCCCTCTGGTTCGTCGCTCTCCGCTCCTGCGACGAGCGAGGCCACGTCACCGACGGCTCCACCGGGGTCGACCGCGCGCGCTCCGCCGATCTTGACGACTACTGTCATGGGTTGAAAACTCCGTTAGGGTGCGCCAACCGGGTGCAGGCCCCGGAAGTCGAGGCCGGCCGTCTCCTCGATGCCGAGGGCGACGTTCGCGGCGTGGACCGCCTGGCCCGCCGAGCCCTTCATCATGTTGTCGATGGCCGAGAAGGCCACGACGCGCTTGTTGCCGGGGTCCAGGGCGAAGCCGACCTCCGCTTCGTTCGTCCCGGCGACGGCCTTCGGCTCGGGGTAGCGGTAGACGCCACCGCCGCCCGCGACGAGTTCGACGAACGGCTCGTCCTCGTAGCTTCCACGGTAGGCTTTCCAGAGGTCGCCCTTCGAGACTGCTTCCTCGGGGAAGACGTGGGCCGTCGCGCTCGCGCCGCGGATCATGTCGACGGCGTGGACCGTAAAGGACACCGACAGGCCGAGGAACTGCTCGATCTCGGCCTCGTGGCGGTGGCCCGTGGGCGCGTAGGGGCGCACGACGCCCGAGCGTTCCGGATGCGAGGACGCTTCGCCGCCGCCGGCGCCGCCCTCGCTGGAGCCGACTTTCACGTCGACGACGACCTGCTCGTCGCCCGAGAGGACGTCCGCCTCGAAGAGGGGGAGAAGGCCGAGAATCGTCGCTGTGGCGTTGCAGCCCCCGGCCGCGATGAGGTCCGCGCCGGGGAGTTCCTCGCGATTCAGTTCTGGCAGCGCGTAGACCGACTCCGAGAGGAGGTCGGGGCGCTCGTGGCCGTCGTACCACTCGTCGTACTGTGCCTCGCTGTCCAGGCGAAAGTCCGCCGAGAGGTCGACGACCGTGTCCGCGGCGTCGCGGAAGGCGTCGATGCGGCCCATCGAGACGCCGTGGGGCGTCGCCGCGAAGAGCACGTCCACGCTCTCCAGGTCCCCCGGGTCCGAGAAGCGGACGTCCAGGTGCCGGAGGTTGGGGTGGGAGTGCCCGACCGTCTTGTTCTCCTTCGAGCGACTCGTCGCCTGGACGATTTCGAACTCGGGGTGGGAATCCAGGAGGCGCAGCAACTCGCCGCCGGTGAACCCGCTCGCGCCGACGACGCTCGCGGTGTACGTCACGCCTCGACACCTCCGGTCTCGGCGGCGACCTTCTCCTCGAGCCAGTCGACGACCCGCGCGGGCACGTCCTCGTCGACGACTCCGTTGAGAGCCTTGAATTCGACGGTGTGGTTGACCTCGTGGACGGTGTAGTCCTCGAAGTCGCCGGTCGCTTCGTCGTATCCCACTTCCATCAGGTCGACGCCGAGCAGGCCGCCACCGACGCCGTCGGAGGCTTTCCGGACCAGTTCCTCGGCGCGGTCGTCGAGTTCGAACTCGGCGGTCTCGGCACCCTTCGCGGCGTTGGTCAGCCAGTGCTCGGAACTACGGACCATTCCGGCGACGGGCTCGCCGTCGACGGCGACGACGCGGATGTCCCGGCCGGGCTTGTCGACGAACTCCTGGACGTAGAAGACCTTGTGCTCGTAGTGGCCGAGCGTCTCCTTGTGCTCCAGGATGGCCTCGGCGGCGCTCCGGGACTCAATTTTGGCCATCAGGCGGCCCCACGAGCCCACGACGGGCTTGAGGACGCAGGGGTAGCCGAACTCCTCGATGGCGTCCATCGCGCTGTCTTTCGTGAACGCGACGGTCGTCTCCGGCGTGGGCACGTCGGCCTCGGCCAGCGCGAGGCTGTTCTGGACCTTGTCCGAGCAGACCTCCGCGGTCTGCGCGGCGTTGACGACGGGAATGTCGTAGGCTTCGACGAACTTCGTCGCGTAGACGCTCCGGCTGGTCGCGAGACAGCGGTCGACGACGACGTCGACGCCCTCGAAGTCCTCGGGGGCCTCGTGGAGCCCGAAGTTCTGCTTGCGGACGTCGATTTTCGTGACCTCGTGGTCGCGCTCGCGCAACTCCGTGAGCAGGAGCTTCTCGTCCTGGCGGATGCGCGAGTAGAGGAGACCGACGTTCATGCGATACCTCCGACCAGGGCTTGCCTCGCGGTTCCATTCGTCACCGCTCGACCTAAACGCGGCGCTACGCGCCGCCAAAGGCCGGCGCGTGGACGCGCCGCGCGCACCTTATTCACCCCAGTCTTCCTCGAGTTCGGGGGCCGAGTCGAGTTCGACGGGGTCGGTCCCGACGACCTCCAGCTCGGCGCCGCAGGTGGAACAGTCGACGATCTCTCCGACTTCCAGGTCGTCGTGCAGGGAGACCTCGGCCCCGCACTCGATGCAGTCTGCCATTGTACGCGTGAGTCACTCGGGAATCCACTTAAACCCTTCGAACTTATCGGATTGTATGTCATTAACGTAGGCGCTCCTCACGGTATCAAACGGACGTTTCGAACCGAACCGCGTTTCCTGTATCAGGATATTGGTAATTGAACCCCGGCCGGGGTTCGTGGCAGCGAGACGCGCCCACCGGGCGCGTCTCGGTTCGGCCGAGCGGTGAAACCGCGAGGCGGTCGGAGCGTCGAAGGAGCGGCGTGCATCTGACTCGCGTCGGAAGCGAGGTCACGCATAGCTCGCCACCTCCTCGCGGAGTTCCCGGTGGGCGTCCTGCACGGCCTCGCGGCGCTCCGCCACGGCCTCGCGGTCCTCGGCCAGCCCCTCGCGGGCGCGGTCCAGGTGGTCCGCCATCGCGTCGGGTGCGGGGCCGCCCCGCGAGTCCCGCATCGCGACGCTCTCCTCGACGTCGAGCGCCGCGGCGAGCGTCTCGATGTCGACGTGCGCCGAGAGCGACTCGCCGAGGACAGCCTGGGCCGCCTCTTCCAGCGTCGCCAGGTCGGGCGTCCCGTCGTCCTCCTCAGTTGCCAGTTCGGCCGCGGTCGCCACGACCTCGTGGGCCGTCCGGAAGGGGACGCCGGCCATGGCGAGGCGGTCCGCGACGCCGGTCGCCGTGGCGAACCCCTCGCCCGCGGCCTCGGCCAGTGCCGCCTCGTCCCAGTCGGCCGTCGCGACGGCGCCGACGGCCACCTCGACGGCGGGGCCGACGGCGTCGAGGGCGTCCCAGAACCCGACCGTCGCGCGCTGGAGGTCGCGGTTGTACGCCCGGGGCAGGCCCTTGAGCGTCCCGACGAGGCTCGCGAAGGCGCCGCTCGCGTCGCCGACGCGGGCGCGGGCGAGCTCCAGCGTGTCGGGATTTTTCTTCTGGGGCATGATGGACGACGTCGACGCGTAGTCGTCGTCGAGGTCGACGAGTCCGCGGTTGGCGTAGATGACCACGTCCTCGGCTAGCCCCGAAATCGTGAGGCTCGCCGTCGCCAGCGCGCCCGCGGTCTCGACGAGGAAGTCCCGCGCCGACACGGCGTCCGTGGCGTTCTCGACGAGGCCGTCGAAGCCCAGCAGGTCGGCCGTACGCTCGCGGTCCACGTCGAAGGGCGTGCCGGCGAAGGCCGCCGCGCCCAGGGGCGAGCGGTTGATGCGGGCGTAGGCGTCGAGCAGGCGCTCGGCGTCGCGGGCCAGCGCCGCCTCGTAGGAACTCGCCCAGTGGCCGACGGTCGTCGGCTGGGCGGGCTGGAGGTGCGTGTAGCCCGGCATCACGGTCTCGGCGTGCGCTTCGGCGAGGTCCAGCAGTTCTTCGCGTGCCCCGAGAAGCACGTCGAGGAGGTCGAGCACGTCCGCGCGCAGGCGGTAGCGGATGCAGGCCGCCACCTCGTCGTTGCGCGAGCGGGCGGTGTGCATCCGGCCGCCGTCGGGGCCGACGCGGTCGACCACGGCCGCCTCGATGGCCTCGTGGACGTCCTCGCCGTCGGGCAGCGTATCGTGGCCCGAGGCCTCGACGCCGTCCAGCGCCGCGAGGATGGCCGCCGCGTCACTCTCGTCGACGACGTCCTGTTCGGCGAGCATCACCACGTGCGCGCGGTCGACGGCCAGGTCGGCCGCGAAGATACGCTCGTCGGCCGCGAGCGAGGAGAGGAACGCGCGGGCGGGGCCGCCAGAGAAGCGGTCACGGCGGACGACGCTGCCGGCGTCGGCGTCACCGCTACCGCTCTCGGCGGCGTCGTTTTCGTCCGCTTCAGCCCGTTCCTCGTCGGTCATGGCTCAGTCGTCCGTCTCCAGGTCGGGCTTCGTGGCGGTCGCGCCGTCGATGGCGGCGTTGGCCAGGCGCGACTGGAAGCCGTGGTACTTCGCGACGCCCGTCGCGTCCTGCTGGGTGATCCCGCCGGCGACGTCCTCCTCGTCGAAGGAGGCCGCGCTCTCGCTGTAGACCGCGTAGTCGCTCTCGCGGGCGACCGGGCGGCAGTGGCCCCCCTCCAGCTTGACGGTCACGCTGCCGGTGACGCGCGAGTTCGTGCTGTCGATGAAGCCCTCCAGCGCGTCGACCAGCGGCGCGTCGATCAGACCCTGGTAGCCCTTGAGCGCCCACTGCTGGTCCACCTGCTGTTTGAACTGGCGCTCCTCCTGGGTCAGGACGAGCTGTTCGAGTGCCTCGTGGGCCGTCAGCAGGACCGTCGCCGCCGGGTGCTCGTAGTTCTCGCGGACCTTCAGGCCGAGCATGCGGTCTTCCATCATGTCCGTCCGGCCGACGCCGTGGGCGCCCGCCTGCTCGTTCAGGGTCTCGATGAGTTCGACCGAGCCCAGGTCGTCGCCGTCGAGCGCGACGGGTTCGCCGTCCGCGAACTCGATGGCGACCAGCTCGGGTTCCTGCCCCGAGGGGTCGGTCGTCCACTCGTAGATGTCGTTCTCGGGGATGGTCGCGGGGTCTTCGAGTTCGCTCCCCTCGATGGAACGGCTCCAGATGTTGGTGTCGATGCTGTACCGTCCCTCCGACCCGCCCTCGACGGGCAGGCCGCGCTCCATCGCGTACTCCTTCTCCCACTCGCGCGTGAGCCCGAGTTCGCGGACGGGCGCGACGACCTCGAGGTCGGAGTCGCGCCAGACCGCCTCGAAGCGGAGCTGGTCGTTGCCCTTGCCGGTGCAGCCGTGGGCGACCGCCGAGCAGCCCTGCTCGATAGCGGTCTCCAGGATGGCCGTCGCGATGACCGGGCGGGCGAGGGCGGTTCCGAGGGGGTAGCCCTGGTAGGTGGCGTTGGCTTTCACCGAGCGGAGGCAGAGGTCCGCAAACTCCTCGCGGGCGTCGACGACGAAGTGCTCGACGTCGAGCGCCTCGGCCGTCTCCTCGGCCTCGTCGAACTCCGATTCGGGCTGGCCGACGTCGACCGTGACGCCGATGACGTCGTCGTAGCCGTACTCCTCTTCGAGCAGCGGGACGCAGACCGTCGTGTCGAGCCCGCCAGAGAAGGCGAGCGCGACCGTTCCGTTTCCGTCTGGCATGTGTGGTGTGTGAGTGGTGGTGTCGGGTCGAGATCTGACCGCCCGGAACCCGACGGTGGGCGGTTGTTGGTACCTGAGCGAGACCGATTGGGAGTGAGTTGTGCGGGCCTAGCGGCCCGGTCGTCGGCGTCGTCGCCGAATCCCGTCGGGATTCGGCTGCTCGTCGGACCACGTCCGACGGCGAACCCGGAGAATGGAGACGGACCCGCGACTCGCGTCGGCGCGAGCGTCGTCGGCGCGGATCCGCGTCATCGTACCCTGACGTATTTTCCACCCGCTACTAATATCTTCCGAGAGGAGACGGCCGTGTCAGGGGCTGACGCCCGCACTGGCGCGATGGCGACGTCGAGAAGACGGCGCGACGCGCGGTGGCCGGCCTACCGGTCGGGACCGCCCGCACCCGGCGGTGAGGACGGACTCCCCTGGCCGGTCCCGGTCCCGTCGGTCGACCGGTTGGCGTCGCGGTCGGTCGTGCCACGGTCGGACCCGGTGTCGGTGTCGTTCGCGGGCGGTCCCTGCGTCCGATTCGCGGGCCCGCGGTCGTTCGGTCCCCGCTCACCCGGCCCGGCCCATCCGGGGGCCTGGCCCACGGCGGGGCCGGCGATGGATCGAGCGATCTCCGCGACCGCGGGACCGCCGAGCTGGCGCGCGCGCTGCTGGAGGGTCTGGATGGCGGTCGCGTTGACGCCCTTCGATTCGAGGAGGCCGGCCGGGAGGCCCTGCGAGGCGTTCGCGGTCTGGTTCGTCAGGTGCTGGGCGCCGCGGAGTTCGGCGGCGACGCCGGCCATCCGGGCGCGGTAGGCGCCGTCGCTCAGCGACCCGTTCTCGTGCGCTCGCTGGAGGGCAGCCTTGCGCCGTTCGAGGGCCTCGACTCGCTCACGGATCTCCGGGACCTGCTCGCCGACCACCGAGGCGGTGGCGTTCTCGGTGGCTGCCCCCGCGACCCGGAGGCCGAAGGCCCGCGAGTCCACGTCTGCCTCGAACTCCTGCTGGCCGACGGCGACAACGCCGCCGAGTCGCTCGCCCGGCGCGACGCTCGACTCGTTCGCGTCCGTCTCGTTCCCCGCGCTCTCGTCCGCCTCCGTCTCGGCCGCGGTCGTCTGCTGGGCCGCGACGCCGTCGCTGGCGGCGAGGCCCCCGGCGGGGACTGCCGCCACCGCGGCGACGACGAGCGCGACCGACAGCAGCAGTGCAGTGCGTCCCATTGTACCTCCCGATTGCTCCCCGAACCACGTATAAACGGCCGATTCACAACCCGAATCACCCACGCTTAAGCCGAATTAAGGCCGGGACGACGCGACCGCTGTCTTGCGATTTCCCGGACGCTCCTCCGCCTGGCTTGTTGAAGGGACGAAACGTTTAGATAGGACGTCACTCGCTCTCGCCGTCGTCCGCGTCGGGCTCGATGGAGACGTCGGGGAGCGTGAGGACGTTCTCGCGACCGAGGCGGAACGACTCGACCTTGTCCGCGTCGCGCAGGTTACCGACCACCTGGCTCGTCTTGGCGTCCGTCCAGTCGAGTCGCCCGGCGACCTGCTGTTGCTTGAGCCGTCCGCCCTCGTCCTCTAGCAGCCGCAGGACGCGCTCCTCGTTGCTCAGCAATTCCGGGGGCGGCCCGTCGTCGGTGGTGCTCGCCGCCGTCCCAGCGCCCGCCTGGCCGCCCGCGCCGTCGTCACCCAGATCCGGCGCTCCGTCGGCACCGGTCCCCGACCCCGATTGCCGCCTCCGTCGCCGGGCGTACACCAGTGCGACGGCCGCGAGGACGAGGACCCCGACGAGGCCGAGCGGAAGGAGTGGAAGGCCGGTCCCGCCGGTCGACTCGCCGCCGCCCGTCTCGCCGCGGACCACCTCGACGCGTGGCTCTCCCGGGCCGAAGTCGCGCCGGCCCTGCCAGGTCACCGAGCCGTCGTCCGTGGCCGTGGCGGTTGGCCGGACCGACTCGAGACCGTACGCCTGGGGCCAGGCGATCGTCAGCGACGTTCGCTCGTCGAGGAAGAACCGGTCGATGGCGTCCCCCGCCCGGAGTCGGTCGCCGTCGACCGCCGCGAAACCCTGCCAGTCCAGCCGATAGGTGACGACGCCGTACTCGCCCTGGGGCAGGGACTCCCGGCTGGCCGACACGGTGACGTTCTCGACCGCCATCGCGCGTCCGGTGGCGTTCTCCGCGGCGGTCGCGGTCCGGACCATCCGGTCCCGGAACCGCTCGACGTAGGGCGTCGGGTCCCCTTCGATCGCTGCCCGGAGGTCCTCGAAGGCGGCCGTCTCGTTGTCGCCGTCGAGTTCGATCCGGTAGGTGACCTGCCACCTGGCGGTGCCGTCGGCGGCGAGGTCCGCCCGGAGACTGATCGCGTCGGCCTCAGGCCCGGTCTGGGCGACCGGCCCGTCGAGGATCGCCCCGCCACCGGGATTGCCGAGGCCGACGGCTGGGACCCCCGCCAGCGCAACGATGGCGAGCGCGACCACGGTCAGGGCGACCGCTTCCCCGCCGTCGGTGTGGCCACCATTGGAGTCCGAGGCCATTGCTGTCTGGCGAGTGCCGTCCCGCGTGTAAATGGCTTGTTGCCGCTGAACAGCCGGAAAACATATGCCGAGGCCCCGCCGACCGCCGGCCATGCGCGCCAAGCTGGACGTCGACACCCTCGTCAAGATCGTGCTGGTGCTCGTGGCGCTCTGGCTGGCCCTGAGCATCGTCGAGGAGTTCGTTGGAACGCTCGCACACATCCTCGGACCCTTCTCGAACCTGGTCGGGCTGGTCGTCCTCCTGATCCTCGTCCTCTGGGTGCTCGACCGCATCTGACCGACGCGCTTTTTCGCCGCCCCGTCGTCACTCCGGTGTGTACAGCCTCAACGTCCCGGTCCCGGCCCCCGTCGCTCGACAGGCCGGTGAACTGGCCCGGGAGCTCCCGGCGGCCCGCGCTCGCGCGCGTGACGAACACAGCCTTCTCGTCAAGCGCCTCGGCGGGCGCGACGGCTACGAGGCCGAGCGCCTGCCCGCTCGCGTCCGGGAGGCCCTCGCCGGGACGGCCCCCTTCGAGGTGGCCACGACCGACGTGGGCATCTTCGAGGAGCCACCGACCGGGGCCGGACCCGTGGTGTACCTGGCCGTCGAGAGTCCGGCACTGGTGGCGCTCCACGAGCGACTCTGCGATGTCTTCGAGCCGGTCGCGCACCTGGAGGGGGACGTGTTCGTGCCCCACGTGACCATCGCCCGCGGCGGGGAGATGGCAGCGGCGGAGCGACTGGCGGCACGGGACATCGAGCGCGTGACCTGGGAGGTCTCGGAGCTCGCCATCTGGGACGCCGAGCGCTCGCTGCCGACCACGCGCTTTTCGCTGCCTGCGTAGGCACGCGCCAGGGCGGCGGGTTGCACCAGCCGCCTCCACACCGTCGGCGCCGCTCGACCGGCTGTCCACCTCGCCCGTCGGATACGCGATCACGGCTCGCAACGCCCGCCCGGGACCCCTCGCCGAGCCAACACGCAGATGCCCCAAGGCGGGGCCGACTGCAAACCTTTTGGTGCGGCCACTCGACGGTGTGTTACATGGACTACCGGCAGGTCGAACCCGGACGCGAGTACGTCGCGCGACTCGAACACGGCCGCGACTGGCGGGGGCAGATCGAGGACTTCGCCGCCGACGAGGACATCGACGCCGCCTTCTTCGTCGGCCTCGGCGCCGTCCAGGACGCCCGGCTCATGTACTACGACCAGGACGACCAGGTCTACGAGCCGATCGAGTTCGACGAGCACTTCGAAGTGATCCCCGCCGTCGGCAACGTCTCCTGGCTCGACGGCGAGCGCTTCGCGCACACTCACGTCGCCCTCGGCCGCGCGGACGGCTCCACCGTCTCGGGCCACCTCGACACCGCCACCACGTTCGCGGGCGAACTCTGGGTCCGGGAGTTCGACACCCACCTGGAGCGCCACCACGACGAGACGACCGATCTCGACCTCTGGGAACTCTGAGATGGCCCGGGAGGGGAAACGGTGAGGGACGTCGACGCGCGCTACTTCGAGGGTCTGGAGGCCGAACTCGACCGGGCCTTCGAGGTCGCCGAAGCGGCCCGAGAGCGGGGCGGCGATCCCGCGACGGAGGTCGAAATCCCGGTCGCGAAGGACATGGCCGACCGCGTCGAGAACATCCTCGGGATCGACGGCGTCGCCGAGCGCGTCCGCGACCTCGAGGGCGAGATGTCCCGCGAGGAGGCGGCCCTCGAACTCGTCGAGGACTTCGTCGAAGGTTCGGTCGGCGACTACGACTCCCGCGCGGGCAAGATCGAGGGCGCGGTCCGGACTGCCGTCGCGCTCCTGACCGAAGGGGTCGTCGCGGCTCCCATCGAGGGCATCGACCGCGTCGAACTCCTGGCAAACGGCGACGGCACGGAGTTCGTCAACGTCTACTACGCGGGCCCGATTCGCTCGGCGGGCGGGACGGCCCAGGCCCTCTCTGTGCTGGTCGCCGACTACGCCCGCGCCATGCTCGGCATCGAGGAGTACCAGGCGCGCGCCGAGGAGGTGGGCCGCTACGCCGAGGAGGTCGAACTGTACGACGACGAGACGGGCCTCCAGTACTCCCCGAAGAAACCCGAGACCCGGTTCATCGCCGAGAACATGCCCATCATGCTCGACGGGGAGGCCACCGGCGAGGAGGAGGTCTCGGGCCACCGCGACCTGGAGCGCGTCGACACCAACGCGCCCCGCGGCGGGATGTGTCTGGTCCTCGCAGAAGGGATCGCCCTCAAGGCCCCGAAGATCCAGCGGTACACCCGCGAACTCGAGGAGGTCGACTGGCCCTGGCTCCAGGACCTCATCGACGGCAACTACGGGGACGGCGGGGACGACGTCGAGGCCGACTCGGATGGAGCGGGCGCAGACGACGATGGGGCTCCCACCGACGGCGATGAGGACGAGGAAAGCGCCGGCGAACCGACAGGCCCGCCCCGCGTCGACCCGTCGAAGAAGTACCTCCGGGATCTCATCGCGGGGCGCCCGGTCCTCTCGCACCCGAGCGAGGCGGGCGGCTTTCGCCTGCGGTACGGGCGCGCCCGGAACCACGGCTTCGCGACGGCGGGCGTCCACCCGGCGACGATGCACCTCGTCGACGACTTCCTGGCGACGGGCACGCAGATCAAGACCGAGCGCCCCGGCAAGGCCGCGGGCGTCGTCCCGGTCGACTCCATCGAGGGACCGACGGTCCGCCTGGCGACCGGCGAGGTCCGGCGCATCGACGACCCCGAGGAGGCTCTGGAACTCCGCAACGGCGTCGAGAAGGTCCTCGACCTGGGCGAGTACCTCGTCAACTACGGCGAGTTCGTCGAGAACAACCACGCGCTGGCGCCCGCCTCCTACACGGTCGAGTGGTGGATCCAGGAGTTCGAGGCCGCCGGCGGACCGGCCCAGGCCCTCCGGGACCGCGCCGACGTCGACCTGGACGACCCCGACCCGGAGACGGTCCTCGAGTGGGCCGCCGACTACGACGCCCCGCTCCACCCGGCCTACACCTACTGCTGGCACGACGTGTCGGTCGAGGACCTCCTCGCGGTGGCCGACGCGATGGACGACGCCGACCTCGCGGCCACCGACGGGGCGGTGGCCGGCGACAGTCAGGCAGCTGCGGACGCGACGCTTCGCCTGCCCCGGACCGAGACTGCCACCAGCACCCTCGAATCGTTGCTCGTCGAACACACGCAGGACGGGGACACCCTTTCGGTGCCGGACTGGCGACCGCTGGCGGCCACGCTCGGGTTCGAGCGCGGACCGGGCGGCGGGCTGGCGCGAACCTGGCGCCCGGCCGACCTGTCGGACGCTGCCCGCTCGTACGCCGACGGCGACAACGCCATCGAGGCCGTCAACGAGATCGCCCCGTTCGCCGTCCGCGAACGCGCGCCGACGCGCATCGGCAACCGGATGGGCCGGCCGGAGAAGTCCGAGAAGCGCGAACTCTCCCCGGCCGTCCACACCCTGTTTCCCATCGCCGAGGCCGGCGGGAACCAGCGCTCGGTGATCGACGCCGGCGAGCAGGGCGATTCCGTCGAGGGAACGAAGGGGGAGGTCGCCGTCGAGGTGGCCCGGCGGGACTGCACGGAGTGTGGTACGCGAACGTTCCGGGCTCGCTGCCCCGACTGTGGTGGCACGACCCGTCCGGTCTACGAGTGCCCGGACTGCGAGCGCGAGGTCGATCCCGACGAGTCGGGTCGGGCGGAGTGTCCGCGCTGTGAGACGCTCGCTCGTCCGACCGAGGAGCGGGTCATCGACGTCGGCGAGGAACTCCAGGACAGCCTCACGAGCGTCGGCGAGCGCGCCAGCGCCTTCGACGCGCTGAAGGCGGTCAAGGGGCTGACCTCCCGCGAGAAGACGCCCGAACCCATGGAGAAGGGCATCCTCCGGGCGAAACACGGCGTCAGCGCGTTCAAGGACGGCACGGTCCGCTACGACATGACCGACCTGCCCGTCACGTCGGTCCGCCCCGCCGAACTCGACGTCACCGTCGAGCACTTCCGGGAACTCGGGTACGAGGAAGACATCCACGGCGATCCCCTGGAGCACGACGACCAGCTCGTCGAACTCAAGGTCCAGGACGTCGTCCTCTCGGAGGGCGCCGCCGAGCACCTCCAGCGGACCGCCGACTTCGTCGACGACCTGCTCGAGCGGTACTACGGCCTGGATTCGTACTACGACCTCGACGAGCGCGACGACCTCGTCGGGGAACTCGTCTTCGGGATGGCGCCCCACACCAGCGCGGCGGTCGTGGGGAGGGTCGTAGGATTCACTAGCGCCGCTGTCGGCTACGCACATCCTTTTTTTCATGCATCGAAAAGACGTAACTGTGACGGCGACGAGGACTGTGTGATGCTCCTCATGGACGGCCTCCTGAACTTCAGCAAGCTCTACCTCCCCGACAAGCGCGGCGGGCGGATGGATGCCCCGCTGGTCATGTCTTCGCGCATCGATCCCTCGGAGATCGACGACGAGGCACACAACATGGACATCGTGGATCGGTACTCCCTGGAGTTCTACGAGGCCACGCGCGAGATGGCCGACCCCGAATCGGTCGACGTGACCATCGCCGAGGAGACCCTGGGGACGGACCGCGAGTACACGGGCTTCCGGCACACCCACGACACGTCGAACATCGCCGCCGGGCCCGCGCTGTCTGCCTACAAGACCCTCGGGTCGATGGAGGAGAAGATGGACGCCCAGCTCAATCTCTCGCGGAAGATCCGGGCCGTCGACGAGACGGACGTCGCCGAGCGGATCATCGAGTACCACTTCCTGCCCGACCTCATCGGGAACCTCCGGGCGTTCTCGCGCCAGGAGACGCGGTGTCACGACTGCGGGACGAAGTACCGCCGCATGCCCCTGACCGGCGTCTGTCGCAACTGCGGCGGCGACGTCCACCTGACCGTCCACGAGGGCTCGGTGAACAAGTACATGGAGACCGCAATGCGGGTGGCAGCGGAGTTCGGGGCGCGGGAGTACACGAAACAGCGCCTGGAGATCCTGGATCGGAGCATCGAGCGCGTCTTCGAGAACGATCGGAACAAGCAGAGCGGGATCGCGGACTTCATGTGAGGGCAGGGCCGGTCGGCGCTCGATGGCGCGTCCCCTCGCCACTCCCCCAGGTCAGTGCGTCTCTGCCCCGAGGTCCAGTCGGTACCGACGCGTGGTCTCGCCCTCGAACCGGGGTCCGTTCCCGACCTGCTCGAAGCCGGCCCCCTCGACCGCGCCTGGCAGTTCCGACTCGCTCTCCGGGACGAGCAACTCGACCGTCATGCCCTCGCTCTCGGCGAAGCGGATGGGCTCCTCGAGCAGGCGGTCGTAGACCACCGGATCCCCCTCGAGCTGGGTGACGTGGACAGTGTCGGCCCGCGCGTCGAAGCTCACGAAGCCGACGAGGTCCTCGTCCTCGGTTGCCACGCGGACCGTGCGGTCGTGGACGAGATTGACCATCACGTCCGAGGGGGCGTCAGTCATCCCGGCCAGCCGCTCGGCGTCTGCCTCGACGGCGTCGCGAACCTCCATCGGGGTGGACTTCGGCACGGACGTGGTTAAATCCACCTCCGGGTGGCCGATCGCAGGCGAGATGAACACAGTTAACCACGGCGGCGCGAAAGCCTCGCGGCATGAGTCGACGACGCACGGATCCCCGGCGGGTGGTTGGATGCGCGTAGTCGCGAAGTTCGGCGGGACCAGTCTCGCGAACGGCGACCGGATCAATCGGGCCGCGGACTCCATCGCGGCCGCCGTCGAGGCGGGCCACGAGGTCGCCGTCGTCGTCAGCGCCATGGGCGGGACGACGGACGTGCTCCTGGACGAGATGAAGTTCGACGCCAGCGACGAGGACCGCGCGGAGATCGTCTCCATGGGCGAGCGGACCTCCGTCCGGATGCTGAAGGGCGCCCTCGAGGCACGGGGCATCGACGCCGCCTTCCTCGAACCCGGCCGGCCGGACTGGCCGATCATCACCGACGAGTACGGCGAGGTCGACGTCGAGGAGACGACGAAGCGCGCGAAGGACTGCGCGGCGGAGATGGCGAAGGGCCGCGTCCCGGTCCTCACCGGCTTCCTCGCCCAGGATCACGACGGCACGATCACGACGCTGGGTCGGGGCGGCAGCGACACGACGGCGGTCATGCTGGGCAACTACGTCGACGCCGACGAGGTGGTCATCGTGACCGACGTCGAGGGCGTCATGACCGGCGACCCCAACGTCGTCGAGGGCGCGCGGAACGTCGGCCAGATCACCGTCGACGAACTCCGAAATCTCTCGTTCCGTGGCGCGGAGGTCGTCGCCCCGTCGGCGCTGACCTACAAGACCGGCGACTTCGAGGTCCGGGTCGTCCACTACCAGCACGGCGACATCATGGCCGGCGGCACCTCCATCGAGGGCCAGTTCGAGAACCTGATCGACCTCCACGAGCGGCCCCTGGTCTGCGTGACCGTCGCCGGGCGCGCGATCCGGAACCAGCCCGGTGTCCTCGCCACGCTCTCGTCGGCGCTCGCGGACGCCGACATCAACGTCCAGACCGTCTCCAGCGGGATGGACTCCATCTCCTTCTACCTCGACGAGGAGCACGCCCAGGAGGCCGAGGCGCTGCTCCACGACTCGGTCGTCGACGACGAGGTCCTCTCCAGCGTGACCGTCGAGGAGGACATCGCCGTCGTCCGCGTCACCGGCGGCGACCTCCAGAACCAGACCGACGTGATCAAGGAGGTCCTCGACCCGCTCGCCGAGGAGCGGATCTACCTCCACGACGTCATCTCGAGTGCCACCTCTCTCGCCGTGTGCGTCCCCTGGGACGACCGCGAGGAGGCCCTCGAACTCGTCCAGCAGGTCGTCTGAGCGGCCGCCTGCCGCTCGCCCCCTCTCTCACGTGCCCAGTTCGAGCCGGCTGCCGATTCGTGACGGCAGCCCCGCCTCCTCGATGGCCGCGACGACCGCGTCGACGTCGTACTCGACGCGGTGCTCCTCGACGGACAGGTCCGCCAGGTCCACGACGGCGTAGGCCGCCCGTTTGTCGCCGTCCCGTGGCTGCCCCACGCTGCCGGGGTTGCAGACGACGCCCGCCTCGAAGCTGGCGTGGTGCTGGACGTGCGTGTGTCCCATGACGAGGACGTCCTCGTCGCCGAGCAGCCCCGGCGTGAACTCGGCTGGATAGGTGTAGTGGTCCGGATCGTCGGGGTGGCCGTGGACGATCTTCATCCGGCCGTCGAAGACCCGTCGCTCCTCGGGCAACCCCGCGAGCCAGTCGACCTGTTCGTCGGTGAGGGTCTCGCGGGCGTGTTTCACGCCCGCGCCGGCCATGCTGTTGAACGCGACCCGCTGGTCGCCGGCGACGGCCCGGTCGTGGTTGCCCTGGACCGTGGGAATCTGCCGCTCGCGGACCGCCTCGACGCAGGCCGCGTGCCAGGGGTTGTAGCCGACCACGTCGCCCGCGCAGACGAGCGCGTCGACGGCCGGCATGTCGGCCAGGACGGCATCCAGGGCGATCTCGTTGCCGTGGACGTCCGAGATGACGCCGACGTTCATTGGTGGCTGTAGCGCACGCTCCTACTTGACCCTGCGGTCCGGTATCGGCCACCGAGCCGCCCTCACTCGCCGTTGACGACGGCGGTCTCGAAGCCCTCCGCCGCGGACCCGTCCACGCCCGCCGCACAGACCGCGTGCTCGAACTCGTGGTCGTAGACCGCCCGGGCGGCACTCGCCGCGTCTTCCGCGTCCAGATCGAACGCCGTCGGGCTGTCGCGCTCGTAGGTCGCCACGAGCGTCGGTTCCGTGACCGCCTCCACGAGCAGGGCGTCCCGGCGGACGGTTCCGATCACGGCGCCCGCCTCGCCGGCGGTCGGGTCGTCCGCGGCCACGCCGACGATGCCCGCGACCCGGGGCGTGTCGTAGTCGTCCTTCTCGAAGTCGAGCGCCTGGAGCGGCGTCGCGAGCGCGTCGCGTGCGGGCGTGCCCAGCGCCAGCTTCTCGGCGATCGGATCGACGTGCGAGCCGTTCCCCAGCACCGCGCCGCGCTCGGTCACGCGCACGCAGTTGTAGGAGATGTAGGGGTTGTCCGAGGGCGGGGCGTCCGGGGTGGGTTCGACCGTGATGGCGTCCTCGCGGGCGGTCGCTTGCCTGTTCGGGAACGAGCGCGACGAGACGCGGTAGGCTCCGACCGACGGGCCGACGACGACGAAGCGTCCGACGTACATGGCCGAGAGTCGCGGGGGCGCGGCCATGTAGGTGTCGGAACGGGCGGGCGCAACGCGGAACGCTTACAAACGCCGACGAAGTACGGACGCCTGCAGTCCCATGGGGTAGCGGCCAATCCTGAAGCCTTCTGGGGGCTTCGACCCAGGTTCGAATCCTGGTGGGACTACTTCTCCCACGCCAACGCGCCAGTGACGCGTCCGCCACCAGTGGACCCTGACCCAGGCGTTCGAATCCGGAGCAGCGCCGAGGCCGAGGGCGATATCATCTCGGCTCCGCCACCAGTCGTCGTCAGTCGCCGGTCGCGCCCGCACCACCGTCGACGTTGGTGACTTCGAGACCGCCGGCGACCTCGGTGGTGGGATACGGCATGTCGATGCCCTCGGCGTCGAAGCGCTCCTTGACGGCCTCGACGAACTGCGCTCTCACGCCCCCGAAGCCGGTCTCGGCCGGATCGATCCAGCAGCGGCCCTGGAGCACGACGGCGGAGTCTCCGAGTTGCGTGACGGGGGCCGCCGGTTCGGGATCCGCGAGGACGCCCTCGATGGCGGCCGCCTCCTCGAGGATGGCGGCGCGGGCCTGCTCGACGTCGTCGTCGTACCCGATGCCGAAGTCCACCGACACCCGGCGCCGGTCGTTGGCCACGTTGTTGACGACGGCCGCGTTGGCGAGGTCGCTGTTGGGCACCGTCACCAGTTCGTTGTCGAAGGTGTCGAGTTTCGTCACTCGCAACTGGACGTCGCGAACGACGGCCTCGTTGCCGTCCCACTCGATCCAGTCGCCGCCGGTGAACGGCTCGTCCTGGATGATGAACACGCCGGCGACGAAGTTGGCGATGAGGTCCTGTGCGGCGAAGCCGACGGCGAGCGCGAGGGCGCCGCCGAGGATGGCGAAGGCCGAGAGGACGACGCCGAACCCGGCGATCGTCGCCGCCAGCGCGACCGCCGCGACCGCCGTCACGACGACCGTCGTACTGACCGCGAGTCCGACGAGTGACTCCTCGAAGCCACGGTGCCTGAGCCCGTTTCGGACCACGCGGGTCAGGACGGACCGCCCGACCAGGTAGATGACGCCGAAGGCGACGAGGAACAGCACGACCGTCGCCACCGCGCTCACGACGGCCGGGAGATACTGCTGGGGATCCACCGGCACGCCCAGTTGGATGGGAAGCATCACAGGCAGCACGTGGTGGTGCCGGCGGATAAGTGTGGGTCGGGACAGTCGACTCGACCACTCGGTCGCCGCGTCGTGAAACCGTGTTGGCACCTGACGCAACCGTTAGGTTCCCGGCAGTCGACACCCCGGCCATGACCGAGCCAGCGATGACGCGGTTCCCGGTGCCAGACGAGTCGGATCTTCCCGAAGACGTCCGCGAGCACATCGAGGCCGAGACGGAGCGCTCGGGCTTTACGCCCAACGTCATGAGCGCGATGGCCTACCGGCCGGCCCAGTACCGCGCCTTCTTCGACTACTACGACGCGCTCGTCGAGGAGGGCGCCCTGGAACGCGAGGAGGTCGAAATGATCATCGTGGCCGTCTCGGGGGCCAACGACTGCCTGTACTGCGTCGTCGCCCACGGCGCCCTGTGTCGCATCTACGCACAGGACCCCCACCTCGCCGAGCAACTGGCGACGAACCACCGGACGGCGAACGTCAGCGAGGCCCACCGGGCGATGTGCGACCTCGCCGTCAAACTGACCGAGGCGCCGGCGACCGTCGAGGAGGAGGACCTCGAGCGCCTCCGGGAGCACGGCTTCAGCGACGAGGCGATCTGGGACGTCGGCGCGGTGGCGGGGCTGTTCAACCTCTCGAACCGGATGGCCCACCTCGCGGACATGCGCCCCAACGAGGAGTTCTACCAGCTCGGGCGCGACCAGGACTGACCCCACACTCGGCAGACTCAAACCCTCGCGACGTCACTACCCCGCCGATGGACCTGGCACTGTTCGGTGGGACGGTTCGGATCGACGCTGACGCCGTGGCGGCCGCGCCGGCGGACATCCGCAGCCAGGTCCGGGCCTACGAGCGCGGCGAGCGCCCCACCTTCGACGTCGACGTCACTCCGCCGACGCCTTTCGTCGGGGAGGTCCTTGCAGCGATGTCGGTCATCCCCTACGGCGAGACGCGGACCTACGGCGACCTGGCTGCCGACCTGGGGACCGCCCCCATCGCGGTGGGACGGGCCTGCGGGCGAAATCCGGCGCCGATCCTCGTCCCCTGTCACCGCGTGGTCGCCAGCGACGGCAGTCTGCGGGGGTACTCCGAACCCGGCGGCGTCGCCCTCAAACGACGCCTGCTCGACCACGAGCGAGAGACCGCGCCGGACTGAGCGGCCGAGAGCCGGGAGCGCGGCTCCGGGACCACCGTAGTTTCTTGCCACCGTCGCGAGTAGTCCGAACAGACGACTGCCATGGCCAGGGAGGCACCTGCGGAGTCGGCCGAGACGCCCGCTCCCGTCCGGCAGCTGTTCAGCTTCGAGCGCGAGGTGCTGATCCTCTCGGTGGCCATGTTCGCGTTCAGCCTCGGCTTCCAGATGACGAGTCGGTACCTCTCCGAGTACGTCCTCGTCCTCGGCGCGACACCCTTCGTCGCCGGTCTCCTGGGCTCGTTCGGCAACGTGCTCGGCGCCGTCTACCCCTACCCGGGCGGTGCCTTCTCCGACCGCGTCGGCTCGCGCTACGCCCTGACCATCTTCGGCCTGCTGTCGACGGTCGGTTTCGCCGTCTGGCTGGTCGCACCGGCCATCGGGACGATCGACCTCGCCGGCCTGGCCGTCGAACCCTGGGTCTGGCTGTTCGTCGGGCTCGTGCTGGCCCAGGCCTGGAAGTCCCTCGGCCTCGGGGCCACCTTCGCCATCGTCAAGCAGGCCGTCGACGAGGCCCACCTCGCCCGGGGATTCGCCAGCACCGAGACCTTCCGCCGGACGGCGTTCCTCCTCGCCCCGCTGCTCGCCGCAGGGGCGCTGTTCCTCGGTGGCGGCGACCTCCTCCCGGGGTTCGTGTACGTGCTGGCCATCGCCGTGGCTTTCGGGGCCGTGGCGACCGTCGTCCAGCACGTCTTCTACGACGCGAGCGACGACACCATCGGCCCCTCCGTGTCCGGCGTCGACGACCTGGTCTCCGACCTCCGGACCCTCCCGACGGAGCTCCGTCCCCTCCTCGTCGGTGACACCATCGTGCGCTTCGCGAACGGCATGGTCTATCCCTTCGTCATCCTCGTCGTTACGCGCCACCTCGCCGTCGACCTGACGCTCTTCGACGTCTACCTGAGCCCCGAGGTCTTCTTCGGCGTCCTCCTGGCCGTCGAGATGGTCGTCGCCCTCCTGGTGATGGCGCCCGCGGCCCGCCTCGCCGAACGCGTCGGCCTGGTTCCCGTCGTCGGACTGGGCTTTGCCGTCTACGCCACGTTCCCCGCGCTGGTCATCTTCGCCAGTCCCGACCCACTGGTCGTCACTGCGCTCTTTGCCTTCTCCGGCCTGCGCTTCGCGGGGCTCCCCTCGCACAAGGCGCTCATCGTCGGGCCCGCCGAGCGCGACACCGGGGGCCGCGTCACCGGCACCTACTACCTCCTGCGGAATGCGGTGGTGATCCCCAGCGCCGCCCTCGGGGGCGCGCTCTGGGACTTCGTCAGTCCTGAACTGGCATTCTCCGTCGCGACGGCCATCGGTCTCCTCGGAACGGCCTACTTCCTCCTGTTCGGCCGGGAGTTCGAGGCCTACAGGTGAGGGAAGCCCCGCCACGGCGGTCCGAACTCGTCCGGGAAAGACGATGGTACCGCCCCGCCGCCCGGTCGTAGGCGGTCCCTGTTTTCCCGTCTCCGTCCCTCGTTTGCGACCGATGGCGCGGGTGGACTCCCTCGTGACCGGCCGACTCTCGAACGCGACCGTCGCCTGGACGCTCGTCGCGGTGCTCGTCGCGAGTACGGTCTGGAGTCTGCTCGCGGGCGACCCTCTCTGGGCGCTCTTCTCGGCGGCCGTGATCGCGATCGCCGTCGTTCCCGCCGTCACCGCGACAGACCCCGCGGTCACGGTCTCCTGGCCGATCCTCCTGCTCTCGGCGCTCCCGGCCATCGCCCGCCCGGCGGGACTCTTCGTCCAGCCGCTGGGGTACGTTTCGGTGGCGGCACTCGGACTGCTCGTCGTCGCCGAGATCGACCGGTTCAGCGCGGCCGAGATGCCCGGCTGGGTCGCCGGCGTCCTGGTCCTCATGACGACCATGAGCGTCGCGAGCACCTGGGCGGTGGCCCGGTACCTCGCCAACGTGGCCGTGGGGACCGCCTTCTTCACCACGACCGAGGCCCTCATGTGGGACCTCGTCGTGGCGAGTGCCACGGGCGCCGTCGCCGGCGCCGTCTTCGAACGCTGGCTCCGCGGCGGCGGGGAGGCGGTCTAGCGTGGCAGAGGACGCCCTGGACGGACCGCCGCCCGGGTCTCCCTCGGGTCTTGCGGCGACGGTGCTCCGGACCGGGACGCGCACGATCCAACTCCTCCTCGTCGGCCTCGGCGTCTACACCCTCCTCGTGGGTGACGTCGGCCGATTTGCCAACGTCGGGGTGATGCTGGGGCTCAGCCTGGTCCCGGACGCCCTTCGCTACCGCTACGCCCTGCGCCCCCAGCCGCTGATCGGCTTCCTGGTCGCGGCGGCGCCCTTCCTCCACGCCGTCGGTGCGCTCGGGCCCTACCGGACTGTCCCCGCCTTCGACCAGGTCGCCCACGCACTGTCGGCCACTCTCGTCGCCGGCTTCGGGTACGTCCTCGTCCGCGTCGTCGAGACGGAGTCGGACGCGGTGGAGATCCCCCCGACGCTTCGCTTTGCCTTCGTCCTGATCTTCGCGATCTCGTTCGGCCTCGCCTGGGAGATCCTGGAGTTCGGCACCGGCCTGCTCGCGTCGGTCACCGGCGGGGACCCGCTCCTGGCACAGTACGGCCTCAGCGACGTCGCACTCGACCTGCTGTTCAACACGCTCGGCGCGCTCGTGGTCGCCCTCTGGGGGACGCAATACTTCGACAGCCTCCGCCGACCGCTCGCCCGCGGCCTGGACGACGACCGGTGACCGTCGCGACGACGGCCGAGGACGTGCTCGCGGATAGACACCTTTAGGTGACCATCAGGTGACACCTCCGGCGTGGCCGATGCTGCTGGTGATCACCTACTCCGGGCCGGCCAGGCAGGCGTTGCGAAATCTGTGTAACGCCCACGAGGAGACGGTGGTGCGCCGGTTCGGCCGGGCGGCGCTACTGGAGGCCACGGAGTTCGGGGCCTTCCAGGCCGTGCGGCTCCGGGCGCAGTACGGCCGGGCCGTCCAGGTCGAGCGAACGCGCCCCTTCAACGAGTTCGCGGCCGTCCGCGAGCCGGTCCGCGAGGCCGCCCACGCCTACGCCGACCGCGACAGCCCGGGGACGCCCTACGCGAAGTTCGCTGCGGGGACCGATCATCCCGACCAGGCCGAGCTGAAGGAGACGGAGCTGTGATCGTCCAGGTGGGTGACCGGGTGGAACGCGGCCGGGCCGTGGACCTCGGCGGCGGGTGTCCGGCACTCGAACCCGCCACCGTCGCGACGGCGGTCCGCGAGGGCCGGGCCGAGGCCGATGGAACCCCTATCGCCGTCCAGGCGCGGCAGGCCGGCGCGCTCCACGAGCGCGTCGGGTGCGTCACGTCCGACGCGTCCATCCGTCCCCGGACCGCTCTGGCCGTCGCCGCCCGGTCTCGCGGCTGGTCGACGCCGGTGGACAATGCCCTTCGCGACGCGCGCGACCGGCTCGCGACCGTCGCGGCCGAGACCCCCACAGGGTCCGACCCGGACGCGCTCACCGCCCGTCGCAGGCTCGCCGACGCCGACGACGAGGTGGCCCGCCTCCGCGAGCGGGTCGCCGAGACGCGCGGTCGGGTCCAGGCACAGCGAAACGGCGGGACGGGGGCTGCCGACGCGGACGCCGCCCTCGAAGACGCCGTTCGCGACCTCTCCGAAGTCGAGACGGCCGTCGCAGCGGCACGCGAAAAGCGCCGGGTCGCCAGAGCCGAGGCACGCGCCGCACGCGACCGCCTGGAGGACCGCCTCGCGCTCGAAGACGAAGTGGGGAACCTGGAACGACGGGCCCGGGCCCACCTGGTCGAGCGGGCGCGTGACGCCTACGAGTCCGCCCTCGCGACGGTGCCGGACATCGACGACCCGGCCGCCCCCTTCGACGCCCCGCCGGACGCGATGGCGCTGGCCGTCGCTCGCGTGGGCGAATTCGCCGCCCCGGTCGTCGTCGCCTGCGGTCGCTTCGCCGACGCCCGCGCGGCCGCTCGGTGGCTCGACGCGCCCACCGTCCGCCTGGAACCTTAACAACCATGGCGCGCCAGCGCACCCATGTCGACTCTCGAGTGCGACCACGAGACCGTCGCGGGCGTCACGCTCGTGACGTGTCGACTCACGAGCGACGCCACGAGCCGCGTGACCGTCGAACCGACCCACGACGACCCGATCTGGCCGCCGCGCCGCCAGGGGGTGCCCGAGCAGGGCTGGGAGGACGACCGCTGGATCGGACTCGTCCCCGCGGACGGCGTCCGGGCGCTGGGCTACGCCACGCCCGCCGACCCCGACGGTACTCCGGCCCGCATCGCCGCGACCGAGCCACCGGCGGACGACGAGGCCGTGACCGCCAGAGACGTGATTCGCTCGCTGGGTGACCCGGCGCCGACCCGCGACGCCGTCCCGCCGACGGACGCCGAGACTCGATCCGTCTCCGACGAGACCGGGGCCAACCCGGGCGACGACACCGGGACCGACACGTTCGACGACGCGAGCAGCGACCTCGCGACCCCTCGGAATGGTGGCCGGCTGGACACGCCCACGAACACGACGGACCTCGACGCGATCGAGACGCGCCTCTGGACCGCCCGGGACCTGGCCGACGTCTCGACGGTCGCGGAGGCCAGCGCCGCGGTCGAGCGAGCCGGCGGGATCCAGGCGGTCCGTGACCTCGCGGAACAACTGGCCGAAGACCGTGCTCGCCTGGCGAGCGTCGAGGAGCGTGCGTCGCGTCTCGCGGCGGAGGCCGAAGCGGTGTCGGTGCCCGTCGATTCCCTGGAGCGGGTGGTGTGATCCTCGCCGTCGCAGGCGGCAAGGGTGGCGTCGGCAAGTCGACCGTCGCCCTGAACGTCGCCGCCGAACTCGACGCCGTCCTCGTCGACGCCGACCTCGGGATGGCCGACCTGCCCGGATCGTCGGGCCCCGACCTCCACGACGTCCTGGCCGACCGGGCCACCGTCGACGAGGCGGTCTGCGACGTCGGATCGCTGACGATGCTCCCGTGCGGCCGCTCGCTCGCGGGGGCTCGCGCGGCCGACGTCGGCGAGCTCCGGACGGCCCTGGAGCGCCTCGCGCGCCGGATCGGTCCCGCGGTCGTCGACTGCCCGGCCGGCCTCCGGAGCGACGTCGGCGTCCCGCTCCTGGCTGCGACGGCGTGCCTCCTCGTGACCCAGCCCGACGAACCCGCGCTGACGGCCGCCGTGCGCGTCCGGGAACTCGCCAGGGCGCTCGACGCACCGCTGGCCGGTGTCGTCCTGAACCGAACCGACGACGTGGCTGCCGAGTCCGTCGCGTCGACGCTCGGCGCGCCCGTGACACAGATTCCAGAGTCGACCGCCCTCGCCCGCGCCCAGCGCGCCGGAGTGCCCGTCTCGCACGTGGACCCGGACGGCCGACCGGCGAGGCGCTTCCGGGAGTTGGCCGACCGGCTTCAGTCGCTCCGGAGCGCGACGTAGGTTCGACGCAGCGTTACGGGCGTCACGTCGGCCACGTCCGCGGCCGCTCGCTGCGTCAGTTCCGCGGTCTCGCACTCTCTTGCCGCCGTGTACAGGCACGCAGCCGCGACCCCGCAGGGATTGCGGCCGTTGTCGATGCCACGCTCGCGGGCCTCCTCGGTCAGTTCCGCCGCCCGCCGCTCGACCGCCCGAGGGAGATCCAGCTTGCTCGCGAACCGCGGGAGGAACTCGGCCGGATCGATCGGCCCCGTCGGAAGGCCGAGTTCGCGGTTCATCGCGTCGTAGGCCACGTCGAGCTCCTCCCGGTCGGCGCGCGTCGCCGCCGTGATCTCGGCGATGGACCGCGACACCGCCGACGTCCGACAGGTGGCATACAGCGCCGCGGCCGCGAACCCCTCTATCGAGCGGCCCTGGAGGAGCCCCGCTTCCTGGGCCGACTCGAAGAGGACGCAGGCCCGCTCCTGAACGTGCTCGGGCAGGTCGAGCGCCGCGATCACCCGCCGGATCTCCGTGAAGCCATAGACCTTGTTCCGGTCGGCCTTGGACCCGATCTGGGCGCGCTTGTGTTGCGTGCGCATGCGGGCGAGCTGGCGACGCTTTCGGCCCGTCACGCGCGTCGACCGCCCGATCTCCGTGGACAGCCCCCTGTCGTGGCGCGAGCGCGTCAGAGGTGCCCCCGTTCGCTCGGGATTCGTGTCGTCGTCGGCGAACGAGCGCCACTCCGGCCCCGGATCGATCGCGTGTTCGTCCACGACCAGGCCACACTCTGCACAGACCGTCTCGCAGTCCCCCGCCCGCAGGCGTCCGTCACACTCCGGACAGGACTGCACTGTCGTTGCTGCCATGCTATCACGAACTTCGGCCGGATCCCGGTTTAAATGACGCCCGGATCGGCGGGGCATCGGCCGATTCTTCCGAAACAACCGACCGGTCACCGGTCGGTTCCCGCCGCGGGTCCGGCCGATCCACCGAGCCACCGCTCGCTCGACACGTCAAGCTTTATGAACGACCCCGCACCAGCCCCGACCAGATGGGGCTCTCGGAGATCGCCGCGGGGGTGGAAGTGACCACCGAGCAACGCGAGCGCGGCGTCGCGACCGTCGACGGGACGGACGCGTCACTCGCGGACAGACTCGCAGCGCACGCGGACGCCCTTCCCTGTGACCCGGCCGCTGCCGCTGCCGTGGTCGAGCGGTACGCGGCCGGCGGGAGTATCGGCCAGGCCGCGGCCGCCGGCGAGGTGCCCAGGGTGACGGCGGCGAAGACGCTCCACCTGCTCGGCGAATCCGTCTCGCCGCTCGGGCCGACGGGTCGTGACATCGTCCGCGACTGGATCGCCGGCGAGGTGTCCCGCACCGAGGCGCTGGCGCTCTCGCGGGCCTCGCCCGCGGAGTTCGCGCTGGCGGCCTACGTCGAGACCCACGATCCGCTCCCGGCGGCCCGCGACGCCGTCCAGGGGGCGCTCGACGCCGGCCGTCTCACCGACGAGACGGACGCCTCTCTGGCGGACGCCGCCGAGGCCCCCGACCGCTTGCGCTGATCAGGGGTCGCCCGGGAGGAGCCGCTCGAACCGGCCCGGATCCGCGAACTCGATGTCCAGGTCGAGACCCAGAACCGACTCCACCGCGTCGACGACACCCTGTGCGAACCGGTCGTCGCCCGTTGCCGCCGCCGGACAGCGACCGGCGCTGGTGACGTCACTCTCCGGGATGGTACCCGTGGCCTCCTGGAGCACCCCGCCGTCGTCCTCGCCGACGCACGCCGCCAGCACCGCGTCGAGACTCACGTCGAGGTCCTGCAGGCGGCCACGCAGCCGCGCGACGCCGTCGGCCCCGCGGACCGTGTCCGGCGCGACGAGCGCGATCCGATTGCAGGCGTTGACGGCGGCGACGGCCTGGTTGGCCGCGATGGGCGGCGTGTCGACGATGACGACGTCCGCCGAGAGGCTTGCCGCGGCGATCTGTCGCTCGAAGCGCTCGGCCGCACCGGCGGTCTTGGCGCGGGCGAGTCGGTCGAACGGCCCGTGGGCGGGAATCGCGCGAAGCCGTCCCGGTGTCTCGGTCGTGATCGCGTAGGTCGCCGCCTCGAGGTCCGCGTCGTCGGCGAGCACGGCGGTCAGGTCGGCGTCGATCCGCCCCTCGACGTAGTCGGCGAGGCCCTGCGTCGCGAAGGCCGCGTCGAGTACCGTCACGTCCCGGCCCGCTCGCGCGAGCACGGCGCCGCACTCGACGGCCGTCCGCGTCGTTCCCGCACCCCCGACCGCCCCCACCAGGGCGAGCGTCGCGTTCTGGCTCATGCGACTCGCTGGCGCGGCTTCCTTTGTAAAGGTAGCTAGTCCAGTTCGGCCGACACGTTTGGCCGGGGGTCAGAGCCGGTTTCGGACGTCGACCTCGATCTCGTCGAGATCCTCTTCGTCCAGTTCGGGGCGCTCGGCGAACAGGCCGTGGATCGGTCCCGCACCGTCGTCGTCCCAGCGCGGGACGACGTGGACGTGCGCGTGGGGGACCTCCTGGCCCGCCGCTTCGCCGTTGTTGACGGCAATGGTCGTCGCTGGCGCGTCCACGGCGGCCTCGATTGCCGGTGCGATCTCAGCAACTGTGGCGAAGAGGTCCCCGGCGAGGGCCGCGTCGCAGTCCTGAACCCGGTGACAGTGGTTCTTCGGGACCACCAGCGTGTGGCCCGGCGCGAGGGGGTTGACGTCGAGGAAGGCGAGCGTCGTTTCGTCCTCGTAGACTGTCCGACTCGGGAGCTGACCGTCCACGATCTGGCAGAACAGACAGTCCTCGTCCATGCACGTGCGGTCGGGCGCGCCGGTCAAGAAGCTTTCCAGCGCCGGTCGACCCGCCGCCGTCGGTCGTCTCGCCGGTCACTAGCACTCGGATTTCGGTGTCCCGCGTTCCGGAACTCCGTACGGAACTGATACGGCCCTGGGCCTGCAGATCGGCGGTATGTCCCGGACCGACGCCGGATCGCGCCTTGTTCGCCGCCCGAGCCGGCACGACCTCGTTGCCTTTCTCGCGTTCACGGCCCTGATCGTCGGCACGTACGCGGTGGGGCTCGGACTGGGCGTCCTGACCGGCCGCGGCCTGACCGTTCACCCCGTCGTCTGGGAGCCGATCCTCTTCCCGGGCCTGTTCCTCCTCGCGGCCCCGGTCGTCGCGGTCCTGAATCTGCGAACGGGTGGTACTGCTGCCGGCAGTCTCGCCGTCGGCCTGGTGCCCGGCGTGGCCTTCGGCCTCCTCGCAGGGGCCGGGACCCTCCTCGGATTCGGGCCCGGCGACTCGCCGCTCTGGGTTCTCGTGGTGTACTTCGCTGGCGTCGGGTTTGTCGGCGCGCTCGTCGCCACGGCCCTCTCGCTCGTCGTCGAGCGCCTCCTGCGCTCGCTGGTCTCGCAGTGAGCCGCCCCCGGTAGCGTTCCCGGCGGCCGCCGTCAGTGCTCTGCCTCGGGCGCGAGCTTGTCGTGGTGTTTCGACGCCAGTTTCTCCAGCTTCGGCGGAATCTGCATCTGGCAGTAGGGCTGGTTCGGGTGTTTCGCGAAGTAGTCCTGGTGTTTGTCTTCTGCCGTCCAGAAGGTGTCGAGGGGTTCGACCTCGGTGACGATGCCGTCGTACTCGCCACGCGATTCGAGTTCGTCCACGTACTCTTCGACGGCCTCGCGTTGTTCTTCGTCGTGAGTGAGGACGATCGAACGGTACTGGCTCCCCACGTCGGGCCCCTGGCGGTTCTCGGTCGTCGGGTCGTGGATCGTAAAGAAGACCTCCAGGAGGTCCCGGTAGCTAATCTTCTCGGGGTCGTAGGTGACCTGGACAACTTCGGCGTGGCCCGTGGTCCCTCGACAGACCGCCTCGTAGCTCGGGTCCTCGGTGGTCCCGCCCGCGTAGCCCGAGACGGCCGACTCGACGCCGCGGACGCGTTCGAAGGCTGCCTCGACGCACCAGAAACACCCGCCGCCGAACGTCGCGTTCTTCGTTTCGCTCATTGCCTCCCGCTACGTACTCTGCGGGTAAAGCCCCTGTGGGTAGTCGGTTCTCCGCCTCTTTTGCCCGCCTGGGGAACAGCTTGAAAGCCCCCACTGCCTCGACTCACGGCTCGCTTTGCTCGCCGTTCGTCATCGAGGTTCTCGCGCGCCCACGCTCGAACCTCGCTTGACTCGGGGGACCGCGACTGCGCTCCTCGGCCCTCCGGGCCTGCGGTGCTTGTCGGGTCCGCCTTCGCCGAGGCAGTCGCCCCTTTCAGTCCACCCAACCTGGATTGACCAACCGCCGAAATGGCCAGGTGTATAGACAACTCGGGTGGGACTGAAAGGGGCGGCACTCTCGACGAAGGCGGCTGATGCAAGCACCGGAACGAACGAAGCGAGGGCGACCGGAGGGAGCCCTCGTTGGCGAGCGGCCAAGCCGCGAGCCGAAGTGAGTGAGGAGCGCAGCGAAGCCTCTGAGTCGAGAGTGCCGGGGCTTTCGTGCTGTTCTTGGTCTGGGAGTACACTCTGCCCATTTCTCAACTCCAACACCCACTATCGTTCCACGACAACCGATTCCCATTTAGCCCCGGCCCGGAATGAACGGTATATGAGCGACGCCGGGAGCGACGAGGACGCCACTCGACGGTTCGGGGCGGTCGACGAGCAGTACGACCCCCACGCCGTCGAGGACCGCGTCTTCGACTACTGGGACGCGGTCGACGCGTACGAACAGACCGTCGACCACCGCGCCGACGAGGAGCCGTTCTTCTTCGTCGACGGCCCGCCCTACACCTCCGGGGCGGCCCACATGGGCACGGCCTGGAACAAGACGATCAAGGACGCCATCATCCGCTGGTACCGGATGAACGGCTACGACGTGACCGACCGGCCAGGCTACGACATGCACGGCCTGCCCATCGAGACCAAGGTCGAGGAACGCCTGGGCTTCGACTCGAAGAAAGACATCGTCGAGTACGGCGAGGACGCCTTCATCGAGGCCTGCAAGGACTTCGCCGACGAACAGCTCGAGGGCCTCCAGGACGACTTCAAGTCCATCGGCGTCTGGATGGACTGGGAGAACCCCTACAAGACGGTCAACCCCGAGTACATGGAGGCCGCCTGGTGGGGCTTCCAGCGCGCACACGAGCGCGGCCTCGTCGAGCAGGGCAAGCGCGCCATCAATCAGTGCCCACGCTGCGAGACGGCCATCGCCAACAACGAGGTCGAGCGCCACGAGGTCTCGGCCCCCTCGATCTACGTGAAATTCCCCTTGTGTGAGCGCGAGGGCAACCTCGTCATCTGGACGACGACCCCCTGGACCATCGTCTCGAACACCTTCGTAGCCGTCGACGGCGACTTCTCCTACGTGGGCATCAGGGGCGAGCGCGACGGCGAGGCAGAACTGATCTACGTCGCCGAGGAGACCGCCGAGGACGTCGTCCAGTGGGCGGGCTACGACGACTGGGAGGTCGTCGAAGAACTCGAGGGCACCGACCTCGTCGGCTGGGAGTACGAGCACCCCCTGCAGGACGAAGTGCCCGAGTACCCGGACTTCGAGGGCGCGGGCGAGGTCTACACCGCGGGCTACGTCGAGGCCGACCGGACGGGCCTCGTCCACTCCGCGCCGGGCCACGGGGAGGAGGACTTCGAGCGCGGGATGGAACTCGGTCTCGACATCTTCTCGCCCGTCGGCAGCGACGGCACCTTCACCGAGGAGGCCGGGAAGTACGAGGGCTACGCCGTCCGCGAGGCCGACGACCACGTCATCGCGGACCTCGATTCGAAGGGACTCCTGCTGGCCAGCGAGGAGGGCCACACCATCAACGAGGGCCAGTGCTGGCGGTGTGACACCGACATCGTCCGCATCGTCACCGATCAGTGGTTCATCACGGTGACCGACATCAAAGAGGAACTCCTCGACAACATCGACGACAGCGACTGGTACCCCCAGGAGGCCCGCGACGAGCGCTTCCGGAACTTCGTCGAGGACTCGCCGGACTGGAACGTCTCTCGGCAGCGCTACTGGGGCATTCCGATTCCCATCTGGACGCCGAGCGCGGATTCATCCGCGAACGGAGGCGGCGCCGCCGGAGGCTCGAGTGGCGACGAGCTGGACGTCGACGACGCCATCGTCGTCGGCACGCGCGAGGAACTTGCCGAGCGGGTCGACCAGGACGTCGACCCCGAGACCATCGACCTCCACAAGCCCACGGTCGACGACCTGACGATCACCGAGGACGGGACGACCTACACGCGCGTGCCCGACGTCTTCGACGTCTGGCTGGACTCCTCGGTCGCGACCTGGGGCACCCTCGACTATCCCCAGGAGCAGGAGGCCTTCGAGGACCTCTGGCCTGCCGACCTCATCCTCGAGGCCCACGACCAGACGCGGGGCTGGTTCTGGTCGCAGCTCGGCATGGGCACGGCAGCGCTGGGCGAGGTGCCCTACCAGCAGGTGCTCATGCACGGCTGGGCGCTCGCGGAGGACGGCCGGAAGATGTCCAAGTCCATTGGCAACGTCGTCACGCCCCAGGAGGTCATCGACGAGCACGGCGCGGACCCCATGCGCCTGTTCCTCCTCTCGCAGAACCCCCACGGCGACGACATGCGGTTCTCGTGGGACGAGATCGAGACGAAACAGCGGGAACTCAACATCCTCTGGAACGTCTTCCGGTTCCCGCTGCCGTACATGCGGATGGACGGCTTCGCACCCGACGAGACGACCGTGGTCGACGCCGACCTCGAAACCGTCGACCGCTGGGTCCTCTCGCGGCTCCAGGCCGTCGAGGCCGAGATGGCCGAACACTGGGAGGACTACCGGCTGGACCGGGCGCTCGACGCCCTGCTTGAGTTCGTCGTCGAGGACGTCTCCCGCTTCTACATCCAGGTCGTCCGCGAGCGCATGTGGGAGGAGGAGGACAGCCCCTCCAAGGAAGCGGCCTACGCCACTTTCTACCGCCTCCTCTCGGAGGTCGTGACGCTGTTCGCCCCGTACGCACCGCTCGTGGCCGACGAGATCTACGGGACGCTCACCGGCGACGCCGGCTTCGACACGGTTCACATGTGCGACTGGCCCGAGCCGACCGAGTCGCTGCGCGAACCCGCGCTGGAGGACGGCGTCGCGGTCGTCCGCGCCGTCGAGGAGGCGGGCTCGAACGCCCGCCAGCAAGCAGAACGGAAGCTCCGCTGGCCCGTCCCGGAGGTCGTCGTGGACGTGCCCGACGAGCGCGTCGCGGACCTCGTCGAGGCCCACGCCGACCTGATCGCCGACCGCCTCAACGCCCGCGAGGTCACCGTCGTCGGGACCGACGAGGGCTGGGGCGAACTCCAGTACTCGGCAGCGGCGGACATGAGCGTCCTCGGGCCGGAGTTCGGCGACGACGCCGGGCGCATCATGAACGCACTGAACGACGCGCGGGTCGACGAGGCGACCATCCCCGCGCTGGAAGCGGCCGTCGCCGACGGGACCGGTCTCACCGTCGACCTGAGCGAGGAGATGGTCGAGTTCGTCACCGAGACGCCCGAGGGGGTCTCCGGGACCGAGTTCCAGGTCCTCGACGCCGCGGGCGTCGTCTACGTGGACACCAGCCTGACCGAGGACATCGAGAGCGAGGGCTACGCCCGCGAGGTCGTCCGGCGCGTCCAGGAGATGCGCAAGGAACTGGACCTGGACCTGGAGGCCGAGATTCGCGTCGACCTCGACATCGAGGACGACCGGGTGGCCGACCTGGTTCGGGAGCACGAGGCGCTCATCGCCGACGAGGTCCGAGCGGCGGACTTCGGGACGGTCGAGGACGGCCACCGGAAGACCTGGGACGTCGAGGGCGTGGAGATGGACATCGCCATAACGCCGGTCGAAGCGCCCGAGCAGGCCGACTGAGCCTCGTCGGCCAGCAGACCGTCAGTTTCGCTTGTACTGCAGCGCCAGGATGGCCGCACTCAGGAGCAGTCCGCCCGCCAGCGCCCAGAAGGCCATCGCGTAGCTCGCCTGATCGGCGACGATGCCGACGAACCCCGGGCCCAGGGCGTTCGCGCCGAGGAAGAGCGCACGCGCGGCACCGAGGTCCCCGCCGCGGTTCTCCTTGGGTGCGGCCTCCATGATGACTGCGTCCGTAATGGGGAACTGCGTCTTGTAGCCGATGGCGGTCACGATGGTGCCGATCGCCACGGCCGGGAGCGACCCCAGCACGAGCAGGAGGACGACGCCGACCGCGCTGAGGACGAGCGTCCCGATGCTGACTCCCAGGCGGGGGAACCGGTCGCTGATCTCGCCCGCGGCCGGTTTGGTGACCAGTCCGACGACGAACAGCAGCGAATAGAACCCGGCGGCCAGTGGCTCGGCGATGCCCTGCTCGATCAGGAGTTCCGGCAGGAAGGTGATGATGCCGCCGACGACGAAGAAAAACAGCGAGTAGGCGACGATCAGGTTCCGCTGGGCGGGGGTCGCGAGGAGTCGGCCCAGGGTCGCGCCGGGTTCGAGGGCCACCCGTCGGCGCTGGATGGGCTCGCGGTTCCAGAGGACGAACAGGACGGTGACGATCGCGGCGACGGCCACGAGGGGCGCGAAGGCCGCTCGCCAGGACAGCGCTGCAGTCGAGAGGACGACGACGCCTCCCGCCGAGGCGATCACGCCCCCGAGGTCCGTGCCGGCGGAGTAGATGCCCAGTGCCCGCCCGCGCCGCGCCGTGAACAGGTCCCCGAGAAGCGCTCTCGAGGGTGGCGTGTACAGGCCCTTGCAGACGCCGAGCAGGAGGATGCCGGCGACGAACAGCCAGGTCGTCGTCGCCAGGCCGAGAACGACGAAACTGGCGACCAGGGCGACAAAGCCGGGGACGATCAGCGTCGACCGGCCCAGCGCGTCGGAGTAGGTCCCGCTGGGGAACTGGATGACGGCGTACACGAGTCCGAAGGCCGTGAACGCGAGGCCGATGCCCGCCGAGGACAGGCCCAGCGACGACTGGATGGCCGGCACGAGCGGCGGGAGGACGAACCGGCCACACTGGATGGTCGCCCAGCCCAGCGAGACCACGAGCAACATCCGCGTGGGGTAGCTCGGGCCCGACAGCCGGTCGGGGAGGGGGACGCCGTACACTGGCTGTCCGTATCCCCTGGGGGATGTTGAGGCCCCCGATTCTGGCGAACCATGCCGAGTGCCGTGCTTCCACGCGAGCGGGCGAAGCCCGCAGCCGTTGGGGATTTTGGCTGGCCTAAACATCGAAACCGCTTTATTTGTTTAGGGGAGCCAAAAAACATGGACGACCCTGACCGCCGTCGCCCGACCCGGCGGCGATTCCTCCGGTATGGCGGCGCAGTGGCAGTGACTGGCCTCCTCGCTGGCTGTAGCGGCGACGGTGGAGACTCACCTTCTTCCGAACCGACGAGTGCGGCCGATCCGACGACGGCAACACCGACCGAGTCGACGGCAGCCGTGACCGACTCTGCGCCGGCCACCGACGCGGCGACTTCGTACAGCGTCTCGATGGCGCCGGTGGGCGAGGTCTCCTTCGAGTCGGTGCCCGAGACCTGGGTCGCGAACAACGGTAGCTGGGCCGACATGGGCGCCGCTCTCGGACTCGAACCCCCGAAGGGCGTCTGGCTGACCAGCCGCTACCACACCCAGTACTACGACGCCATACCGGGCGTCTCCGTCGACACAAGCGACATGGTCTCGCTCTCGAACGACGGCGTCAGCAAGGAACTTCTCTACGACCTCGACGCCGACGTCCACGTCATCGACCCGAACTTCCTCGTCAACCGGTTCGACGACTGGGACGAGTCCGACGTCGAGGAGATTCGAACCAACGTCGCGCCCTTCTTCGGGAACTGCATCTACGCCCAGCACTACCCCTGGCACGACGACTACCGCTACTACACCCTCGCGGAGGGCTTCGAGAAACTGGCACAGCTATTCCAGCGGACCGACCGCTACGAGGCGATGATGGCCGTCCGCGAGGACTTCCAGGCCAACGTCGAGTCGGTCGTCCCGTCGGGGGAGGGCCCCGAGGTCGCCGTCCTCTGGGGCGTCGGCGACGAGCCGGCGGAGTTCTACCCCTACGTCATCGGCGGCGGGACGGGCTTCAAGCACTTCCGCGACCTCGGCGTCCGCGACGCGCTGGCGAACTCCGACATCACGGACTTCCACGCGAGTCGCGCCGCCATCGACCTGGAGACGGTTCTCGAAATCGACCCAGAGGTGCTGATGCTCCGCGGCTACGAGGCCAGGAGCGACGGGGACTTCCGGGACACCGTCGTCTCGTTCCTCGAGAACCACCAGACGGCGAGTGCGCTCACGGCCGTCGAGAACGGCGACGTCTACCGCGCCGGTGGCCTCTACCAGGGTCCCATCACCAACATGGTCGTGACCGAGCGGACGGCTACACAGCTCTACGGCGTCGACGAGGACCTGTTCGACCGCGAGCGGACTGCTGCGGTCGTCAATGGGGAGATCTGAATGAGCGAGCGTGGCTCGAGCCAGGCACTCGCGGACGACCTGGGTCCGTGAGGCAGATGTCGGGTGAACCTACGCACGCTGGCGAGACGCTACCCGGCAGCGAGTACGGGGGCCGGTGGTACGACCGGCGCCTGGTCGGCCTCTGTCTGGGGAGTCTCCTCGTCGTCGTCGCCGGCGCGCTGGTGCAGGTCCGCTACGGCTCCTTCGACATGACGCTGGGCCAGGCCTGGTCTGCGGTCTTCGCCCCCGAGGTCATCCTCGACGGGCAGGCCTGGCGTGCGATGCTCCTCGGGCCGGACGTCCCGTACCTCGGCGCCGAGTTCCCAGAGGGTGTCGGCCGGGGACCCCTCATCGTCTGGACCATCCGGATGCCGCGGGTCTTCGTCGGCGTGCTCGTCGGCATGAGCCTCGCCGTCTCCGGGGCCATCTTCCAGGCCGTGACGCGCAACGAACTCGCCAGTCCGTTCGTCCTCGGCGTCTCCAGCGGGGCCGGCCTCGCCATCCTCCTGACTCTCGTGCTCTTCTCGTCGCTGACGGCCTTCCTCCCGCTGTTCGCGGCCGTCGGCGGGGCCGTCGCCTTCGTCCTCGTGTACGCCATCGCGTGGAAGGGCGGGACGAGCCCGGTCCGGCTGGTCCTCGCGGGCGTCGTCGTCAACATGGTCTTCCAGTCGCTCCAGCGCGGCCTCTTTTTCTTCGCGGACGACCTCGGCATCGTCCGGTCGGCCCTCTCGTGGATTACCGGCTCGCTGACCGGCGTCGAGTGGCCGGAGTTTCGCATCATCGCCATCCCGACGATCGTCGCGATGATCCTCGCGCTGGCGGGGGCACGACAGTTGAACGTCCTCTTGCTCGGCTCCGAGACGGCGAAGTCCCTCGGCATGCGCGTCGAGCGGATGCGGTTTCTCCTCTCGGGGGTCGCCATCCTGGCCGCCACGGCGTCAGTCGCCGTCGCGGGCATCATCGGCTTCTTTGGACTCGTCGTCCCGCACGTCGTGCGCCTCGTCGTCGGGAGCGACTACCGCCGACTCGTCGTCGGCTGTCTGTTCGCCGGTCCCGCGCTGCTGGTCGTCGCGGACGTCGGGGCCCGGCTCTTCCTCCTCGCCATCGGCCAGGGCCCGGCCCAGATTCCCGTCGGCGTGGTTACCGGCGTCGTCGGCGGGCCGTACTTCCTGTACCTGATGCGCCGGAAGCAGAACGTGGGTGACATCTGATGAGCGGGGAAGGGGACTTCACCGACGCCAGTTCGGGTGACGAGAACGACTCGGGTGCACGCACCGAGCGCGATGTCGTCGCGGACGGCGACGCCACGGAACTCCTCGGCGAGGACCTCGCCATCAGCTACCAGGCGACCGACGAGCCCGTCGTCGAGTGCGAGACGGTCGTCCTGCCTGCCGGCGAAATCACGGCCATCGTCGGGCCGAACGGCAGCGGGAAGAGCACGCTCCTGAAGGCGATGGCCGACCAGCTCTCGCCGGATTCGGGTCAGGTGCTCCTCGACGGCGAGCGCGTCCAGTCGTTCGGCTCAAAACGACTCGCGCGCGAACTCGGCCTCCTGTCCCAGGAGAACGATTCGCCGGGGACCTTCACCGTCGAGGACCTGGCCTACCACGGGCGCTACCCCCATCGGGGCTTCTTCGACTCGCTCTCGGCGGACGACCACGAGGCCGTCGACCGGGCCATCGACCTCGCCGGCGTCGAGCACCTCCGCGACACGGAGATGGCCAACCTCAGCGGCGGCCAGAAGCAACTGGCCTGGATCGCGATGATCCTCGCCCAGGACACGGACGTCCTTCTGCTCGACGAGCCGACGACGTTTCTCGATTTGCACCACCAGCTTCGGGTCATGGAGGTCGTCCGGACGCTCAACGACGAGGCCGGCGTCACCGTCGGTATCGTCCTCCACGATGTCGGCCAGGCCGCGCGGTTCGCGGACAACATCGTCGCGATGTCCGACGGCGAGCCCTACGACTGGGGCCCGCCGACCGACGTCGTGACCGAGGACCTCCTCGCGGCGGTCTTCCAGGTGGAGGCCAGCGTCGACGCCGGGAGCGAGACCGGCCCCCACATCGCGCCCCACCACGCCATCGACGAGTGATCGGTCCTCTCCCCCGCGCCGTGGCCGGCCTGCGCCATCGCCGAGTTTTAGGCTGGCCAAAAAACCGACAGGCCTATTGTGCTTTAGGCTAGCCTAAAAACAATGGCAGACGACGACGCGACAGACGGAGCGACGCGCCGCCGGTACCTGGTGGGTGCTGGGGCAGTGGTGACTGGGATCCTCGCGGGCTGTTCGGGCGGAGACGCTGGATCCGACGCCCCCGGCGCCACCGAGACCGGCGAGCCGACGGCGACCGACACGGCGACCGGGACGGCCACGGCCTCGACCGAGGACCACACCGACTCGTACAGCGTCTCGATGGCGCCGATGGGCGAGGTCACCTTCGACACCGTTCCGGAGCGATGGGTGCCGTACTGCGGTGGCTACGCCGACATGGGCGTCGCGCTGGGACAGGCCCATGGCATGGCCGGCATCGGCGGGTACGACCGCTACTACACCGGGTTCTACGAGGAACTCCCGAGTGTCGACCTGCCCGTCCAGACTCTCCGGGACAACGGCCTGAACGAGGCCGACATGGACAAGGAACTGTTCTATGCCATCGACGCCGACGTCCACGTCATCGACCCGCAGATGCTGGTCAACTGGTTCGACTGGAGCGACTCCGACGTGCATGAAATCCGCGAGAACGTCGGCCCGTTCCTCGGCAACCTCATCTTCCGCCGGGAGGACGACTGGCACCGGGACTACCGCTACTACACGCTCTACGAGGCATTCGGAACGATGGCCGAACTGTTCCAGGAACGAGAACGGTACGAGGCGTTCCGGACCCTCCACGACGAGTTCGTCGCGGGGGTGCAGGAGCGACTGCCGCCGGAGTCCGAGCGCCCGGAGGTGTTCCTGACCTTCGAAGGTACCGACCAGCCCGAGACCTTCTCGCCGTACCGCCTCGACGACCGCGGGACGAGCAAGAAGCAGTGGCGCGACCTGGGCGCGCGGGACGCCCTGGCCGGCACGGACGTGGCGGGGCTCAGTTCGACCGACCGGGGTGAACTCGACTACGAGGCGCTCCTCGAACTCGACCCCGAGGTCATCCTGATCCGGGGCCACCGCGAGGACTCCGTCGCGGAGTTCCGCGAGAACGTCCTCGGCTACATGGAAAACCACCAGATCGGCCGGGAACTCCAGGCCGTCAAGAACGGCCGCGTCTACCGCGGCGGCCTGCTCCACCAGGGCCCCATCCAGAACCTCTTCCTGACCGAGCGGGCCGCGAAACAGCTCTACCCCGACGAGTTCGGGGACGTCACGAGCGACACCGAACTCTTCGACCGCGAGCGCGTCGACGACGTGGTCAGTGGGGCGGTCTGAGAACGGATGACCGTCGAGACGCTCGTCGACGACGCCCGCACCCGCGCCGACGCCGAGCGCGACGTGATGGCGGCAAAGCGCGACGCCTACGAACGCTTCCTCGCCCGCGTCGACGACGTCCCGGTCCAGGGCACGCCCACGCCGACGGCCACCCCGACGGGCACTGGCACCACCCGCACGCTCACCGGTACGTCCTCGTCCGACGGTTGCCGTGCGATCAGGCGCGCCTTCGCGGACACCGTTCGGCCCCACAGCGTGGCCGACGTCGACGACCCCGAGCCGCTCCTGGAAACCGTCCGCACCCAACTGTCCGAGTCCATCGCGGCGGCGATCGCGCCGAACACCACGACGGCGCTCACGCCGACGCTCGTCCGGACGATCGAGGCCGAAGCCGACGCGCGCCAGCGCGAGACGCGCGTTACGATCCGGGCCCTGGAGCGCGAGGCCGACGAACTGGCGACGGCGGCGGACGTGGTCGACGAGATCACGGGCTGGCTCGTCGAGACGGACGAACGGCCACTCGCTGACTGTGACTTCGCCGACCTGCAGGAGCGCCACGAGGTGCTGGCGACGTTCCGGGAGCGCTGTGACGCCCGCCTGGCGGATCGCCAGGCGTTTCTCGCCGGCGTCACCAGCGACGACGCCGAGGTCGGCGTCTCTCACCCGGCGATCGTCGACTACCTGTACGCGGACTTTCCGGCCGACTACCCCGTGCTCTCGACCGTGGCCCAACTGGCAGCGACCTGCGAGGACTGCCAGCGCTCGGTTCGCGATCACCTGACCCGCAGGGCGTGAGGCGACCGGTACCACTTCTCACGACGGAAACCGTGCCATTTTTGACGTCGTTCTTCCTCTGGCTGCGTATGGGTGACAGGGGGCAGGCAGCGGCCGTGGGAGAATCGGACCGGCCGACGCGGGTGGCACCGGCGGTCTCGATGTACGAGAGCGGACTCGAACGGCCCGTCCTCATCGAGGAGGGCACCACGGACGCGTGGCTGGAGTGTGACCTGACCGTTCCCGTCGAACGGTAGCCGTCGGACACCGGCGCCACGTGCGTGTGGCGACGTGGATACTCGCCGAACAGGCGCACAGACAACAGCCGCTAGCCCCCGCGTTACAGCGCGTCTGCGACCACGGGTGCGACGCTGACGGCCGACACCGCCCGCTCGATCGTGTCCGTCCCGTAGATCGCTTCGACGCCCGCCCGTGCGAGCTTCGTGCGCGCACTCGTCGCGAGCAGGGGGTGGACGCAGGCGACGTGGACGCTCGCCGCATCGCGCTCGCTGAGGACGGCGATGGCCTCGCTCATCGTCGAGCCGGTCGCCACGATGTCGTCGGTGACGACGACGTCCCGGCCGGTCACGTCGGCGTCGTTGGGTTCGATCTCGACGTCGTTCCCCGAGAGGCGCGTCTTCTCGAAGAAGTCGACGGCGCCGCGACCGTACGCGTCCCGCACGGCGGTCGCGAGGTCGACGGCCCCCTCGTCCGGCGAGAGGAAGAGCGGGTCTGTCAGGTCGTCCCTGAGTGGTTCGGCCAGCCGCGGCGCGGCGTCGACGCTCTCGGCCGGGACGTCGAAGAAGTCACAGACGACCTCGACGTGGGGGTTGACCGTCACCACGCGGTCGGTCTCCGTCGAGATGGCGCGGGCGACGGCCCGGGCCGAGACCGGCTCGCCGGCCTCGAAGGCGCGTTCCTGGCGGGCGTAGCCCATGTACGGGATCACGGTCGTGACGTCGGTTGCCCCGGCCTCGCGGACGGCGTCCTGGAGCTGGAGGAGTTCCACGTGGGCCGCGTCGGAGACCGTCGACGCGACGATCACGACCTCGTCGGACACGCCGCGGACGCGGGCCATCTGCTCGCCGTCGGGAAAGCGCTCGAATTCGACGGTGGCGAGGTCGGCGCCCGTCGCCGCGGCCAGCGCGGCCGCGAGTTCCTGGGAGCGCGACCCGGGGACGATCATGTCCGGCGGGTCGCCCGCCTGGGTAAACGGTGTTTCGGTGTGCCGTCAGGGGATGGCGATCGCGGTCACGTCCGGCATCCCCAGCGACCGATGCCGCCACCCGCCGGTCCCGTCCGGCGTGGCGTCGCTGGGCGCGTCGACGAGCACCGTCCCCGCGGCAGTGACGACGGTCGGCGACTCGCCGTAGGCCACGTCGGCCACCTGCTCGGCGACGGGCAGGTCGCAGGCGGTCCAGCGCCCGCCCTCGCCCTCGCGTGCGACGAGACCTTCCCTGGTCACCGCGTGCACCCGACCGTCTCCGGCGGCGACCACGCTCGCCCGCCCCTCCCGAGCGACCGTCCACTCGCCGTCCACCCACCGGTAGAGCCCATCGGCCGTCGCCGCGTAGGGACCGGCGGCGGCCACGTCCCGGACGTCGGACAGTCCACGGGCCGTAAGCCCGTCCTCGTCAGCCCGGACGACGCCGTCGCCAGTGGCCAGGTACGGCCCGTCGAAGCGCCGCGGCTCGTCGACCGTTCCGAGGCCCTCCCACTGGTCGCCCGCGAGGTGTGCCACGCGCCCGTCTTCGTCCGCGGCGAGGAGCCGGTCGCCGCCCACGCCGACGGCCACGGCCGGACCGAAGCTTGTCCCCGCGAAGCCCTCTTCGGTGCCGACGAGTACGTCCTCGTCGGTCGCCACGAGCAGTTGGCCGTCGCCGCCGGCCACGTCTTGCACGGCTCCTTGCTGGACCAGGCCGACGCGCCCGACCTGGTCGCCGGAGATTTCGACCCGGGCGAGGCCGAGGCCGGTCGCCACGTACGCGACGGTCGTGTCGCGCTTCTCGCCGTAGATGCGCTTTTCGTCCAACGAGATGTCCTCCTGGCTCATGGTGTCCTCCGGGGGCCGGCGGGGTGTGTGCTGTCCCGCGATAGCGGGGGAACGGCCGTGACCGCCTCACGTGCGCCTACCGCACTCGCAGTCGCGATCATCGTCGAGTCACAGTGCCTCGCGGTAGGCGTCGAGCAGTTCCGCGACGTGGTCTTCGGTGTGGGCCGCGGAGACGAACTGGCTCTCGAACTGGTTGGGGGTCAGGAAGATCCCGCGCTCTTTCATCGCCGGCCAGAACAGTCGCTCCCAGCGCTCGGTCTCGGCGCGCTTCACGTCGGCGCCGTTCCGTGGCGGCCCGGCTCCCTCTCGCGTGAAGATGACCTTGAACATGGAGTCCGTGCCCACGACCGAGTAGGCGGGCGCGCGGTCCGCGACGACGTCCTCGAGGCCGTCGCGCAACTGCTCGCCGAGGGCGTTCACGTGGTCCCAGACGTCGTGTTCGGCGGCGTACTCCAGCGTGGCGAGGCCGGCGGCCATCGTGACGGGGTGGCCCGAGAAGGTGCCCGACTGGAAGACGTCGCCGGCGGGCGTGAACTCCTCGACGATCTCGGCCTTGCCGCCGATTGCGCCGACCGGGAAGCCCCCGCCCACGACCTTGCCGAAGGTCGTGAGGTCGGGTGTGATCCCGAACTTGCCCTGGGCGCACTGGAGGCCGCCGACGCGAAAGCCGGTGATGACCTCGTCGAAGATCAGCAGCGAGTCGTGTTCCGCGGTGACGTCGCGGAGGTGCTCGTGGTAGCCGTCCCGGGGCTCGACGATGCCGTGGTTCCCGAGGATGGGTTCGGTCAGGACCGCGGCGATGTCGTGGCCGTGCTCCGTGAAGACCGCGTCGATGGCCGCCTGGTCGTTGAACGGCACGGCGATGGTCTCGTCGGCGAAGGCCTGGGGGATTCCCGGACTGGACGGGGTGGTGTGGTCGCCCTCGCCCTCGACGAGCGTCGACTCCTGGGCGCCGTGGTAGCCGCCCTGCATCACGACGACCGTGTCGCGCCCGGTGTAGCCCCGGGCGAGGCGGACCGCGGAGACGGTCGCTTCCGTCCCGGAGTTGACGAACCGGACCATGTCGACGCTCGGGACGTGCCGGGCGAGGAACTCAGCGAGTTCGACCTCGACCTCGGTCGGCGCGCCGTACATCGGCCCCTCGCTCGCGCGGCGCTGGATTTCTGCGGTCACTGACTCTGGCAGGTCGTGGCCCAGCAGGAGCGGACCGTAGCCGTTGACGAAGTCGAGGTAGCGGTTCCCGTCGGCGTCGATCACGTGGGCGCCGTCCCCGCGCTCGACGAAGAAGGGGAACGGGTGGATCGCCCGGACGGAGGAGTTGACGCCGCCGGGCATGACCGAAAGGGCCCGATCGTACAGCGACCGGGACTGGTCGTGGGTCATGCGCTGGTCTTGGCGGGGGTCCCGAAAGAAGGTAACGCGTCGCTGCCGCCTCGCGTGCGTGGATCCGTCCGCACACCAGGCGCCACCGCTCACCGTCGACGACCGGTCCAAAAAAGAAAGCCGCAGTCCGTGGCAAGTCCGTGACGGGCCGCCGGTCGCGCTCTCAGACCGCGTCGGGGCCCTCCTTTCCGGTCCTGATCTGCAGCGCAGACTTGACCGGGGTGACGAAGATCTTGCCGTCGCCCGGTTCGCCCGTCTGGGCGGCCTCGGCGATGGCGTCGATCACGTCGTCGGCGGAGACGTCCGCGACGACGCACTCGATCTTGACCTTCTGGTGGAGGTCGACGACGTACTCCTCGCCGCGCCACTGGCCAGTCTTCGCGGGCTGGGAGCCGCGGCCGGAGACGTTCGTCACCGTCAGCGAGGGCGCGCCGATCTCGGCGAGGCCCTGCTTGACGTCGCCCAGTTTGTCGGGCCGGATGATCGCGGTGACCATCTCGATTTCGCGGTCCGGGTCCGCTCCGCCGTCGGTCCGGACCGCCGCGTCGTCCACGGGCACGCCACCGTCGGTCATCAGGCGGCCCTCGTCGTCATCGTCCGTCGAGTCTGCGCGGGCCGCGTCGATCGCGCGACCACCGTCGGTCTGGACGGGTGCGCCCTCGCCGAAGCCCTCCTCGCCGTCCTCGAACTCGGGGTAGGACTCGACGCCGTGTTCGCTGATGTCGAGCCCCTCGCGCTCGTGTTCGGGGGTGACGCGGTCCTGGCCGACGACCCGCAGCAGGCCGAAGACCACGGCGGTCGCGACGATGGTCCAGCCGGCGATCAGCGCGACGCCGACCACCTGGGCCGCGAAGGCCGTGCCGAGCGGGACGCTGAGTTCGGCGGCGACGAACGGGTACGCGAGGGCGCCCAGCACGCCGGCGCTCCCGTGGACCGGGAAGACCGCGCACACGTCGTCGATCTTCAGGCGCTTCTCGACGAACTCGAAGACGACCGGGAGCTGCGCGCCGGCCAGGAGGCCGACCGCGAGGGCGCCCCACCAGGCCGTCGTGTCGGGGATCGCCGTGATGCCGACCAGGCCAGCGAGCAGGCCGTTGGCGGTGTAGAGCGTGTCGACCTTGCCCGTCTTGAGCAGGGAGACCGCGCTCGCGCCGATGGCGCCCATGCCCATCGCGAGGGTCGTCGTCATGGCGACCCGGCCGACGTAGTCGAAGGCACCGAGGACGAGCGCGCCGTCCTCGACGGCGAAGACCGACGCGGCCGTGCCGACGTTGAACCCGTACCAACCGAAGGCCAGGACGAGGGTGCCGAGCACCGCGAAGGTCAGCGAGTGGCCAGGGATGACGTTCGAGGTGCCGTCGTCGTTGTACCGGCCGATGCGCGGGCCGAGCATGTACGCGGCCGTGAGGCCGGCGATGCCGCCCATGCCGTGGACGATCATCCCGCCGGCGAAGTCCTTGAACCCGACGCCCATGACGTCTGCGAGGAAGCCGCCGCCCCAGGTCAGGCCCGTGACGACGGGGTAGATGACCGCCGCGAGCAGGATCGTGTACGTGACGTACGCCCGGAGCTTCGCCCGGCCGGCGACGGCCCCGGAGACGATGGTCGCCGCGGTCATCGCGAACACCGCGCCGAACAGCCAGCTCACCCAGCCGCCGGAGCCGGCAGACAGCGTGCCGAACAGGCTGTACCCGCCGCCACCGCCGGTCAGGGAGCCGACCATCGACGAGATGCCGGCGCCGATCAAGAAGAACACTACGACCCCGATCGACCAGGTCAGCAGGTTCTTCGTCAGCTGGTTCGCCACGTTCTTCGAGCGCACCTGGCCCGCCTCGAGCATGGCGAAGCCCGCGTGCATGAAGAAGATCAGGAACGTTACCACCAGGACCCACAGGAGGTTGATGCCCTCCGCGAGGACCGCCGGATCGACTTGAAGTGCTACCGTACTCATGTGTTGTATGTGTGTTTGGTCTCGTTTGGGATCTTAGCTTACTGTTCGTCCACCGAACGACTCGATCGATACCGATTCGTGTTCTGCCTCACGGGATGACGTAGAGAAACCACACCACATAAGGATTGGCTTTACGAAATCGAAAATCTTGGGGAATAAGATGGACGAAGGGACAAAATATGGGAGTATATTATCGATATAAGGTCGTATTTCGTTCAGTTACCGGACGATCGTCAGAAGAAAAATGGGCGGACGTCAACCGATCAGCGCAGCCCCAACGGGCCACGCGTGCCCTGCGCGACCCCGAGAGGCCACGAACCGCGGACTCGGGGCCTGTGGCGCCGCGTCCGCTCGAAACCGCACGCTGTCGGTGGGTTTACGTTCGCACAGTTCGGCGGGCGCTCGGGCCTAGAGCCGCCCCGCGACGTCCTCGGCGAAGTACGTCAGGATCAGGTCGGCGCCCGCGCGCTTGATCGAGAGCAGCGACTCGTGGGCGACCGCCTCGAGGTCGAGCCACCCCTTCTCGGCGGCGGCCTGCAGCATGGCGTACTCCCCGCTGACGTTGTAGGCGGCGACCGGGTGGTCGAACTCCCGGCGGACGGCGCTGACGACGTCCAGGTAGGGCAACGCCGGCTTGACCATCAGCACGTCGGCACCCTGCTCGACGTCGAGGGCCACCTCGCGCCTCGCCTCGCGCGCGTTCGCGGGGTCCATCTGGTAGTGGCGCCGGTCGCCGAAGGCGGGGGCGCCGTCGGCGGCGTCCCGGAAGGGCCCGTAGAAGGCCGACTCGTACTTGGCCGCGTAGCTCATGATCGGGACGTCCTCGAATCCCGCGCCGTCGAGGCCCTCGCGGATCGCCCCGACCATCCCGTCCATCATCCCGGAGGGTGCCACCATGTCCGCCCCCGCCTCTGCGTGCGAGACGGCGACCTTCGCCAGGAGGTCGAGCGTCTCGTCGTTCTGGACGGTGAGGTCGGGGTCGACCTCGGCGTCCGGTTCGAGGACGCCGCAGTGGCCGTGGCTGGTGTACTCACAGAGGCAGACGTCGGTGAGCACGTACGCGTCGGTCACGGCGGCGACCCGCCGGACGGCGTCCTGGACCACCCCGTCGCTGGCCCAGGCGCGCGTCCCGCGCTCGTCCTTGGACGCGGGCACGCCGAAAACCATCACGGCCTCGACGCCAGTCGCCAGGACCTCTCGGACCCGGGCGACGGCCTCGTCGACGGGGACGCGCTCGTGGCCCGGCATCGACTCGATGGGAACGCGCTCGTCGGTCGTCGCGTCGACGAAGACGGGCGCGATCAGGTCCGTCGGCTGCAGCGTGGTCTCGCTGACCAGCGAACGGACGCCGTCGGACCGCAGCCGTCGCGGGCGACGCGTCAGATCCATGCCGGCGCTTGCCGCGGCGACCGTTTAGCCGTGTCGCTCCGGTCTCGCGGGGGGCCGGCCGCCCCGTCGCAACGGGGGCGCTTTTGTGGCCCCCGCTCGCAGGAGGTGGTATGCCTGCCGGCGTGCCGCCAGCCACGAGCCTCGGGGCCGCGCCGGCCGCGTCACCCGACCTGTCGCTTCCAACCGCGCTCCTCCAGGCCGCCGTCGAACCGCCCCCGCTGACGACGGAGATGCTCCTCGTCTTCGCCGTCGTCGGCGCAGCGCTCGTCCTGTTCGTCTGGGAACCCATCCCGATCGACGTGACGGCAATCGCCGTCATGGCTGCCCTGATCGCCATGGGCGACCGCATCGGCCTCACGGTCGCGGAGGGCCTCTCGGGCTTTGCCAGCCAGGCCACGATCACCGTCCTCGCGATGTTCGTCCTGAGCGAGGGCGTCCGCCGGACCGGCGTCATTAGCGTCCTCGGCAAGGCCATCGCCGACCGCTGGGGCGACAGTCCGTTCAAGCAGCTCGTGGCCGTCCTCGGCCTCTCCGGCGGGACGGCCGGCTTCATCAACAACACGCCGGTGGTCGCCGTGATGATCCCGATGGTCCGAGAGCTGTCGGACCGCACCGGCATCTCGCCCTCGAAGCTGCTCATGCCCATCTCCTTCGCGGCGATGATGGGCGGGACCCTGACGCTGATCGGGACCTCCACGAATCTCCTGGCGAGCGACGTCTACGACAGCATGGGCCCGGAGTTTTCCCCCTTCTCCATCTTCGAGTTCACCGCGCTGGGCGTCGTCGTCCTCGTCGTCGGCTCGGCGTACCTCCTGCTCGTCGGCCACCGGCTCATCCCGGCGCGGATCCAGGGCCGGGAGACCCTCACTGACGAGTTCGAGATGGCCGAGTACCTGACCGAAGTGACCGTCGAGCCGGGGTCGGCCTTCGTCGGCACGACCGTCGACAAGGCACTCGAGAGCCTGGACGTCGACGTCGACATCGTCCAGCTCATCCGCGGGAGCGAGGCGTTCACCGAACCCCTCTCACGCAAGGAGGTCCGCGAGGACGACGTCCTCGTCCTCCGGACCGACCGGACCGACCTCGTGACGCTCATCGAGGCCGAGGGCCTCCGGCTGGCACCCGAGGCCGACGAACCGGTCCCCGAGGAGACGCTGACCGCCGAGGACGAGACCCTCGACGAACCGGAACCCCAGGAACTCGTCGAGGTGGTCGTCGCCCCCGACGCCTCGCTGATCGGCGAGACGCTCGAGGACCTGGCCTTCCGCCAGCGCTACGACGCGACCGTCCTCGCCATCCGGCGGGGCGAGCGCGTCATCCACGCCCGGATGGACGAACGGGGGCTCCGGGGCGGCGACACCTTGCTCGTCCAGGCCAGCGAGGACACCATCCGACGGTTCACCGCCGACCGGAACTTCGTCGTCGCCGGCCGGTTCGACCTCCCGGCCTACCGCCGCGAAAAGTTGCCCGTGGCGCTCGGCATCGTGGCCGGCGTCGTCGCGCTGGCCGGCCTGGGGATCACGCCGATCGTCCTCTCGGCGCTCGTCGGCGTCGTCGCGATGGTCGCGACGGGCTGTCTGCACCCCGGCGAACTCTACGACGCCGTCGACTGGAACGTCGTCGTCCTCCTGGCGGGACTGATCCCCCTCGGCGTCGCGATGACCAACACCGGTGCCGCCGCGTTCCTCGCCGGCCACGTGGTCGCCACGGCCGGCGGGGCTCACCCCCTGGTGCTCCTCGGGGTCTTCTACCTGCTGACCGCCCTGCTCACGAACGTCATCAGCAACAACGCGAGCGTCGTGTTGTTGATTCCCGTCGCGGTCGACGTGGCCCTCGCGACCGGCCTCAGTCCCTTCGCCTTCGCGCTGGCCGTGACCTTCGCCGCGTCGACGGCCTTCATGACGCCGGTAGGCTACCAGACCAACCTCATGGTCTACGGGCCCGGCGGCTACCGGTTCACCGACTTCGTGCGCGCGGGCGGCCCGCTCCAGCTCCTGCTCGCGGTCGTCACGGTCGTCGGCATCAGCGTCATCTACGGGGTCGCGTGAGGTGCCGACGGTCCCTGCCGGGACTCGACCTGTCGCAGTAAGCGACACGTTGTTCGCTCGCGCGACGGCTAACACCTCTCTTACAAAGGGCATCCGGACCCTCGCTGGGACCATGAATCACACGCAGCGCCAGCAGGCGACCGACGACCACGCTGACGACCGCGTTGCGGGTGACAGGCCATGACGGGCCTCACGACCGCCCCGCTCCAGATCGCGGGCGGTGGGTTCCTGTGGCTCGCCGTGGTGTTTTTCGTGCTCGCCGTGCTCGCGGCGGTCGTCGGGATGCGCGGCGTCGCCGGCCTGACGATGTCCGTCGCCAGGATCCTGGTGTTCGTCTTCCTGGTGCTGGCCGTGGTCTCGCTGCTCCTGTAGCCGTGACCGACTGGCGCGCGGTCCTGTCCGGCTTCGCGGTGATCGTCGTCCTGGGGCTCCTGGGAGCCGTGGTACCGGGCATCGGGCAGCTGATCGCGGGGCTCGTCGGCGGCTTCGTCGCCGGCTACCTCGGTGGCGGCGGCCTGGGGCGCGGTCTCTGGCACGGCCTCCTGGCGGGGGCCTTCGGCGGGCTCCTGGTCGGGATCGCAATGTTCGTCCTGTTCACCGTCGTCGGCGTCGCTCTCGGACCGATGGAGGGGCTCCTCGGGGGACTCCTCGGTGCGGGCGCGCTCGCCGTCGCCCTCGCGGTGGCGCTGCTCGCGGCGTTCGACAGCGCGATCGGCGGGGCCATCGGTGGTCTGGTCGGCTGAAACCGAGATGGCCCGCCGGTCGGAGCGCTTTTCACTTCGGCCGTCGCCCCACCGGTAGCTCCTATGCCCCGCAGACGCCAGGTCCTGCAGTCACTGGGCGCCGGGACAGCGACGGCCCTCGGCGGCTGTCTCGCGACGGCGCCAAGCGCCACCCACGCCTTCGATCCGCTCGCCGAGACCGACCTCCAGGAGCACGCGAGCGCACAGCTCCAGGGCGGGCTCCGGAACCGCGGCTACGTCGAGACGGCCATCCCGAGTGCCGTCACCCTCGACTGGTCGCTGCCGGTCAACCGCGGCGACCACACGGCCGCGAAGGCCAGTCCGGTCCCCACACCCGACGGTGACGTGATCATCGCCGCGGATACCGGGACCGTCCGGCGGGTCGCCCCGGACGGCACGGTCCGCTGGCGTGCGACGGCGGGGGTGGCCCGGCGCGGCGTCCACGGCACCCCGGCCATCGCCAACGGGACCGTCTACGTCGGCGCCTACGACGGCGTCCTCTACGCCTTCGACCTGGCCTCGGGCGAGCGCATCTGGCACCGGCCCCTTGGCGACGCCATCGGCTCCAGTCCGGTCTACTACAACGGCGTCGTCTACGTGGCCGTCGAGTACTACGAGCCCTCCGGGAGCGTCGCCGCCGTCGACGCCGCCACCGGAGACCTCCGCTGGATGGATTCCCGTCCCACCCACCACCCACACTCGACGATCGCCATCGACCGGACGGACGGCCGCCTCCTCGTCGGCTCGAACGACGGCTACTGCTACGCCTGGACCTTTCCTGGACTGGAGCGCGCCTGGGCCTTCGAGACCGGCGGCGCCATCAAGGGCCCTATCGCCGTCCACGACGGCCTGGCCGTCTTCGGCTCCTGGGACGGCCACGTCTACGGCGTGGACCTCGCCGACGGATCGGAGCGCTGGGCCGCCGAGACCGGCGCGGACGTCATGTCGGGCCCGGCCGTCGACCCCGGCGGCACCGCCTACGTCGGCTCGCACGACGGGCACGTCTACGCGCTCGACGCGACCACCGGGGCGGAGCGCTGGCGGTACGATACCGGCGGCTGGGTCATCGGCTCGCTACGAGCGACCCCCGCCCACGTCCTGGCCGGTTCGTACGACCGCGCGCTCCACGCCCTCGACGCGGCCGACGGTGACCTCACCTGGCGGTTCGCGGGCGACGGCCGCGCGACGAGTGCGCCACTCGTGACCGAGGACGCCTGCTACTACGCCGAGCGGCGGCCCCGGGAGGGCGAGCCCGGGTCGCTGTACCGGCTCCTCGCGGACTGAGGCGGGCGAAGGTGGGCGTTCGCCGCTCTCACCGACCCGCGGCGACGGCGTGCGCCCGCTCGATCGAGGACAGCAGCGCGTCGCGCCGCGGCGAGTAGTGGAGGTGCGTCGGGCAGCCACAGTCCGTCGCGCCGAACGCCGGCACCGGGTCGCCCTCGGTGGCGCCGGCCACCGCACACTCGCCGTCGACGGCCGGCGTCCGGACCACGGCGTCGACGTCCGCGGCGGCCGCGCCGAGGAGGTAGTCGACGTGCCAGTGGCGCGTCTCCCGCTCGCCCCGCGCCAGTTCGCGGTGGCGGTCCACCCGCGCGAACCCGCCCGAGCCCAGCGCACTCCCGGCGTAGGCGTACCAGCCTGCCTCGAAGTCGACCGTCCCGACGGCGCCGACGTCGACGGTCGTCCCCTCGGCCACCTCGACGAGCAACGAGTACGTCCCCCCGTCCGCCTCCGCACGACAACTGCTGCCACCTGCCATACGAGACCCCCTCCCACGCGCCCCTCTTGGCTCTTGTGTTTGTGGCCGAGCGCGCCTCAGTCGTCCGCTCCGACCGCTCCCGCGTCCTGGAGCGGGTCGGGCGTGAGTCGCTCGACGGCCCGATCGAGGACGGTCACGAGGTTCGCCGCGTCCTCCCGGTTGTAGTCGATGAGCCGCTCCAGCGCGCCGTCCTCGCCGGCCTCGTGGGCGTGCCAGAGCCGGACGGCCTCCCGCCCGCCGACGTCGGGGTGCTCGCGCTCGACGCCGAGCGCGCTCTCGACGGCCGAGAGGCCCCCCGAGAGCCCGAGCCGATTGCACGTGTACATGCAGTCCAGGTGGGGCCGGTCCAGGTCGACGTCGAAGTGGTGCTCGAGGAAGGGGACGTCGAAGCGCTTGCCGTTGAACGAGACGAGCAGGTCCGCGTCCGCGAAGGCCGCCCGCAGGGCCTCCTCGGTGAGGTCGTCGCCCCGCACCAGGGTCCGGGTCTCCCCGTCCTGGTGGAGGGTGACCGTGGTCACGACGCCCTGGCGCGGGTCCAGGCCGGTCGTCTCGATGTCGAATGCACAGGCCCGCTCGCGGAAGGTCCGCCAGCACCGCCACCGCTCGCCGCTCGGGAAGGCAGACGTGAAGAAGGACACCTCCCTGTCCGCCAGCGCGTCGCGCCCGCGGTCGATGAACGCCTCGATGCGCTCCGCGCGGGTCTCCCCGACCCCCGGCGCGTCGGGCGCGAAGTCGTCCCAGTGGGTGACGCCCGCCTCCCACAGCGACCGCTCGGTCCCCTCGCCGACGCCCTCGACCCCGATGAAGCTGTTCTCGACGCGCACGATGTCTGGGTCTGGCGGCCGACGGGCCTTAAGCTGTCGCCCGTGCCCGACGGACGTCCCGCCACCCCGTCCGGCCCTGATCGGCACAATCCGTATGTCGGCGCCGGCCCTCCCCCCGACGATGACGACCGTCCTCGTCGCCAGCGCGTCGGTTCACACCTCTGCAGCAGCCTGCGATCACCTCGGACCGCGCCTCGCGTCTGACGACATTGTGGTCGTCCTGGGCGTTTCCGAACCCGGGCTGGACGACCGCGACGTGGGCGACGCGGGGAACGTGGCGCGGACGCGGCTGGTCGAGCCGGCCATCG